>Ga0194111_10000205_pt1 | contig 70685 bp, 48 predicted proteins | sample TA2KigC300mmetaG_FD_146194 | JGI IMG/M metagenome (GOLD analysis project Ga0194111, IMG submission 146194) | Freshwater microbial communities from Lake Tanganyika, Tanzania - TA2015033 Kigoma Deep Cast 300m | ecosystem: Environmental > Aquatic > Freshwater > Lake | place: Tanzania: Lake...
GCTGAGACGAGCAACACGACAGGCCCTGTACCCCCTGAGCTACCGCCCAGACTGGCACAGGGCCTGTCTGCTGCATCACAGCCGGCACCCGAGGCGCGCCCCTCCCCTAGTAATACCGGGTGTCCCCGAACATCCGCAGGCACAGCGTCTGGTCGATTGGGCCGTCTGGGGACTTCTGGAACTTCACGTGCCCATCGACGTACGCCATGTTGGTGCCGTCATTGTGCATCCTGAACCCGTCCCTGGCCGCCTGGCTTCCATCGCCCCAGCCCCAGCGCCCGTTGCAGGCAGTGCTCCGGTTCGGCCCACAGTAGCCGCGCGTCGAGAGGCCGTCTCCGGCCAGGATCTTCTCTGCCGGGTAGAGGACCCTGGCCATCGTCTGGCCGGTGCAGCCGCCCGAGCCCTGAAGCAGCTGGCGCGGCGTCGCATAGCCGTTGACGCTTCGCCCCTGGTTGGACGGGCAGACCCAGAGTTGGCGGTTCTTGATGTAGGGCGCCAGCAGACCGTCATACCGTATGTCTGTGGCAGCCACGTTCGCCGGCCGCCACCACGGTAGCAGGTCGAGGTTCGGGCTCGTGGTCCGCGCCGTTGGGGCGCAGCAATACGGGAAAGTCTCGTCATAGTCCTGAGCGTACATATGGAAGGACAGGCCGATCTGCTTCAGATTGCTCTGGCAGCTCGCGGTGCGCGCCTTCTCACGCGCACGGGCGAAGACGGGGAACAGGATCGCCGCGAGGATGGCGATGATCGCGATGACGACCAACAGCTCGATGAGCGTGAAACCCCTTCTCATGGGGCGTCCCTCCTAAGGATGGCAGGCTGATCCTAACTGTTATTCGAGGGCTCCATCGGAGATTCCTTCTTGCTCCTGCAGAAGGTCACACTTTTTTTGGGTGGGAACCCACCTCCCGAAGGCCGTGTAGGGCACCCGCTGGCAGGGATGAGCCATGACCCCTCGCGAACGCGTCCTGTGTGCCATCGCCGGCGAGCAGCCCGATCGTACGCCGCGGGACTTCTGGGCGGAGCCGCCGACGTGGAATCGGTTGCTGATGCATCTCGGGCATGGGGACCGAGAGCGCGTTCTGCGTGAGTTGGGTGTGGACATTCGGCACACCGATGCGGCTGCGCCGAGGGAGCGCGAGGTGCGGCCGGGCGTGTTCCGCAACATGTGGGGCGAGCAGTACGTGTACCAGGAGACGGGCTGGGGGCCGATGCGGGAGGATGTGAAGGGTGCGCTGGCGGGGGCGGAGAGCTTAGCGGAGCTGGAGGGCTTCGACTGGCCGAGGGTCGATGACCTGGACTATTCGCAGCTTGCGGCCCAGTGCCGCGAGCATGAGGAATACGCGCTGCTGTATGGCTCGGCGGACGTGTGGCAGCGCCCGGCGCTGGTGCGCGGGTGGGAGGGGATGTTCATCGACATGGTGGAGCGGCCGGAGTGGGTGCACTACCTGTGCGGGCGGTTCTGCGACTTCTACCTTGAGGACTACACTCGCGCGGCAGAGGTCACGAATGGCCGCATTGGCCTCTACCTCCTGATCAGCGACCTGGGCAGCCAGACCGCGCCGCTGATCTCACCCCGGATGTTCCGTGAGTTCGTGGCGCCTTACGTGCAGCGCATGGCGGAGTGCGTCCACGGACTGGGCGGCAAGGTGTTGTTCCACAGCTGCGGGGCGATTCAGGCCTTCATCCCCGAGTTGATCGCGCTCGGCCTAGACGTACTCGACCCCATCCAGCCCGTGGCGCCCGAGTTGGCCCCTGAGCGCCTGAAGGCCGAGTACGGGGACCGGCTTGCGTTCCACGGCGGCATCGACATGCAGCGGTTGCTGCCCGGCGGGACGCCGGAGGAAGTGCGGGCGGAGGTGCGGCGCTACTGCGAGGTCCTCGGCCGAGGGGGCGGCTACATCCTGTCGCCCGCCCACCTCTTCCAGCCCGACGTGCCGCCCGAGAACCTCCTGGCGATGTACGACGCCGCCCCGTAGCCGCGCCTTCGGCTCGAGACACCTGCCCGGACTCGCCACGCGAGGCGTCGCCCATGGACGCCGGCGACGCCTCGCGTGGGATCTCGTCACTGGTTGTGTGCGCTGCCCGCGAGGGTCGTGCTACTCGCCGGTCTTCGCGGGGGCCTTCTCCTCGGGCTTCTCCTCGGCTGCGCCCTCTGCGGGCTTCTCGCCGCCCTCGGCGCCCTCCGCCTTGGCCTCCTCGCCCTTCTCCGTGCCGGCGGCCTCGGCGCCCTTCTCAGTCTCCTCTCCCGTCGCCGGAGCGGCTTCCTCGCCCTTCTCCTTCTCACCGGACGGCGCGACGGCGGAAGGAGGCACGGTCTCCGTGGACTTCGCCCCGGCTCCCTCGGGTGGGGTCTCGGCCTTCGGCGGGCACCCGGTCAGCAGTATGCTCACGCCCACCAGCAGGATGACCAGCGCCAGTACACCCAGAAGCGGTCTCATCTAGTTCCAGCACCACCTTTGCATAGGAGTCGTATTGCTGCGCTGCTGCAGCTCGCAGGAACTCCCTTCTGCGTCCGCCGGCGTTCTCCTCCTTCGCCATCCCCCGATTCACAGCCAACCCTTGCGGCGGAAAACGCACAGCATCCAGACCGCAATGGCCGCCATGGCGCTCAGGACAACGGGGTAGCCCCAAGGCGAGCGGAGTTCAGGCATGTGCTCGAAGTTCATGCCGTAGACCCCGGCGATGAAGGTTAGCGGCATGAACACGGTGCCGATGACCGCCAGGAGCTTCATCACGACATTCAGCCGGTTGCTGATGCTGGACAGGTAGATGTCGAGCATCCCCGAACCGATGTCCCGCAACGCCTCGATGGTGTCGATCACCTGGATCGTGTGGTCGTACAGGTCGCGCACGTACGGCTCGATGGCCCTCCCAATCAGCGGCGTCTCCCGCCGCTCAAGCGCCCCTACGACCTCTCGCAGCGGCCAAGTCGCCTTGCGCAGGTAGATCGTCTCACGCTTCAGGCGATGGATGCGCTGCAGCAGCTCCGGCGTCGGGTTCTCGGCCACATCGTCCTCCATCAGCTCCACCTCCTCGCCGAGCTTCTCCAGCGCCACGAAGTACTTGTCCACCACCGTGTCCAGCAGCGCATAGGCCAGGTAGTCGGCGCCCATCGTCAGGGCCCGCGCCTTCCCGGAGGCCAGCCGCTCGCGCAGGGCGGCAAACACATCCGGCTCGGCCTCCTGGAAGGAAAGCACGAAGCTCGGACCGAGGATGAGGCTGATCTGCTCGGAGACCACTTCGTCCGTCTGGGGGTCCCATTCGATGGTCTTGACGATGATCTACAGGTAGTCGGCGAAGTCCTCCACCTTCACCCGCTGGTCCGTATTCATGATGTCCTCGAGCACGAGCCCGTGGAGACCAAAGCACGCACCAAGCCGCTCCAGCACCTGCTGATCCCCGACCCCGACCACGTTGATCCAGGTCACTCCCGGGCCCGTCTCGATAGCGGGGCAGCCCTCGGACAGGTCGAACTGCTGTTCCTCGTACCGACCGTCTCCGTACCGAGTCACCATGGCGCGGGGCCGCTCCGGCGCCCGCTCCCCGATGTGCACGAGTGTGCCCGGCTCAAGACCGGCGGCCGTGGACTGCTGCAGTAGCTTGCGCATGGCGATCCTCGCTACTTGGGAGAATCCGGTGGACACCGACGACGACCCGGTCGGCCGGCCCGCACTTCCCCTCCGGGCCGGCTGTCCCCTGCCGGGGAGGTCCCTTCGCCAACCCGACGGAAGCTGAGACGGCCAAGGGTTGCCTGTCTCGCTCTCCCCCGGGGAGGTCCAGCGCAATGGCTCTTCGGTTCCTCGTCGCGAGCGTGCTCGTCTATGCCACAGGCGTCTGTGCCGCAGCCACCGACCCCGTCTTCCAGGCCATCTGGGACGGCGACCTCGCCGCGCTGCAGAAGCTGCTGGACGACGGCGCCGACCCCAACCTCCTCGGCTACCGGCAGGCCAGGCCCCTGCACGATGCGGCACGCAAGGGCAACCTCGGCATGGTGGAGCTGCTGATTGAGCGCGGTGCCGACGTCAGCGCGCTGGATGACCAGCGAAGTGCGCCGCTCCACCGAGCCGTGGAGTCCGGTCACGCCGACATTGTAAGGGCACTGCTGGCGGCAGGCGCGGACCCGAACGGGGTGAACGACTGGAAGCAGAGCCCCATGTCCCTGGCCGTCGGCCAGCATCGTGTAGACATCGTGCAGATGCTGCTGGATGCCGGGGTGCCGTGGACCCTCAGCCTGGCGGCCCTCGTCGGGAATGTTGGCAAGGTCACCGAGTTCCTGGACGCGGGCGCGGACGTGAACGCCCTCGATGCGGATGGCGTGGCGCCCCTGCACGTCGCAGCCTGGCACGGTCAGCTCGACGTCGTGAAGCTGCTGCTTGGCCGGGGGGCCAAGGTCGACGCTCACGACGCCGGCGGCCTCACGCCCCTGCATCACGCTGCTCACGCCGGCCAAGCCGACGTCGCAGAGGCGCTGGTGAAGGCGGGAGCCGACCTCCACGCCACGAAGCCGAATGGCGCCACCGCCCTCCATTGCACTGCGTATCTGCCGTGGCCGCGCGAACCCGAGCCAATGGCCCGGCACGCCGAGACGGCCCGCCGGCTAGTCGCCCTCGGCGCCGACGTGAACGCGAAGACCGCGGATGGGGCCACGCCCTTGCACCGGGCGGCCGAGAGCGGGCTCGAAGGGGTCGCGCGGGTCCTGCGCGAGGCAGGCTGCGCCGCCAATGTCGAAGACCTCCAGGGGAGGACAGCTCTCGACTATGCCGGCGATACCACAAGGGACCCACTCATCGCGGCCGGCGCCAAGCGCGGCCTTGAGCACGCACTGGCGGAACCTGACCTCCACCGTCTGCAGGAGATCCTCGACGCGGGCCGGCCGGTGAACGACCGCAACATCGCCGGCGCGACGCTGCTGCACCGCGCGATCGCCTACGGCCACGCCGACGTGCTGAAGCTGCTCCTGGAGCGCGGCGCCGACGTCAACGCCAAGGATGACAGGGGCAGAACGCCCCTGCACTGGGTCTGCGAGGGGCCCAACTCGAACGCCTCGTACAGCGACGAAGCGGTGGCTGTGGAACTTGCCGAGGTGCTCATAGCCCACGGCGCCAACGTCAACGCCAAGGACGACAACGGTGAGACCCCCCTGAAGGTCGCAAAGGACTGGGAGAACCGCGCCGTCGCCGCCCTCCTCCGCAAGCACGGTGCCCGGTGACAAGATGAGCCTTGACCGCGAGTGCTTACAGTGTTAGCATATCTGCTGTAATGTAATCACTCTCGGAGGCCCGCCATGGTACGCACGCAGGTGCAGTTGACGGAGGAGCAAGCGGCCGCCGTTAAGCGGCTGGCGATGGAGCACAACATCTCGCAGGCGGAGGTGCTCCGACGGTGCGTGGATGACTACATCGCCCGGAATGGCCGGTCGGGGAGGGACGAGATCTGGGAGCGGGCGCGGGCGGCTGTGGGGTTCATCAAGAACGGCCCCACGGATATGGCGGCGCGCCATGACGACTACCTGGCGGAGGCCTACGAGGAATGAGGGTCTTCGCGGACACATCCGCCTTGATCGCCGTGTCGCTGGCCACCGACCGCTCCCATGGCGCAGCGAGGCCGGTCTGGGACAGGCTTACGTCGACGCACACCCCACCGATCGTGACGAACTACGTGCTGCTCGAGCTGCACGCCATGCTGCAGAAGCGCTTCGGGATGACCGCTGTCCACGAGTTCGCCAACCGCATCGAGCCGGTTCTCCAAGTTCACTGGGTCGGTGAGGACACCCACCGGGCCGCCCTGGCAGCCCTCTTGTCTGCCAATCGCCGTGAACTGAGCCTCGTGGACTGCGCCAGTTTCATCGTCATGCGCAACCTCGGCCTCACGCGCGCTTTCACCCTCGACCCCCATTTCGCCGAGCAGGGCTTCGAGGTCATCCCCGAAGCCCCACCGAGCACATAGCCGCCTTCCCACGGTCCGGCTCAGCCGTCCCGCACGCAGCGCACCAGGTTCAGGATGCGGATGGCGTCGCCCTGCGGGCCGCGTCCGTAGGGGAACTGCGAGGGATCGCCCGTCTTGGGGTCGCTGCGCTGGGCGCCGGCGCCGTGCACGTCCATCCAGTACCCGCCCATGCAGCCGTAGGCCTCGCCAAAGCACACATAGCACGCCGCGGCGCCCGCGACCGGCCCGTCCAGGTGCGTCGTGCTGGTCCAGTAGCACCCGAAGGTCGGGCGCCCATCTTCGCCCGTGATGGGCGTGCACGCGAACAGCGGGTCGATCGCTGCCGAGTTGGTCGTCCGCGGCGACCGCGTGTAGTCCACGATGCTCTGCAGCTCCTTCGCGTTCGGCAGGCGCCAGTCGTCGTGCCCGGCCAGCCCGAGGCCCTCTGCGTAGGCCAGGGCCCCCTGCCAGTTACGGGCCACGCCGTCATCCGCCTGCTGCCACATCAGGCCCGTGGCCCGGTCGCTGACCGTGCCGTCGCCGTTGTCCACGAAGCTGTTCCTTCCGTAGGCCGGGTTGCCGCGCACGTACAAACAGCAGAACAGCTTCGCCTGGCCGCCGCCGGGCCCGGGCCTGACCTTCGGGTAGCCCTTGATCCGCCCATCCGCGAAGTTCACCCCGAACACCGTGGGGTTGCCGTTCATCGTGGTGCTCACATACTCGGTGCTGGAGCAGTACTGGCTGTCGATGGGGCGCTCGCCGCGGGCCGGGTCACCGTACGAGAAGACGAAGTAGCGCGTGTCGATGTAGGGCTTCCAGCCGTTCGGGCCGGGGCTGATTGACCCCGTGAACTCGATCAGCGAGTACAGCTCCTTGATCGTCGGCAATCGCCAGTCCGTGTGCCCCCCCAGCCTGCAGTCCGCCGCTCCGGCGACCGCCTGCTCCCAGCTGACCTTCGGCCCGGGGTCCTTCTGCCACATGAGCCCCGTGTTCAGGTCGCTGATCGTTCCGTCGCCGTTGTCCCGGTAGCTCGGAGTCGGCCCCGCGTGCTGCCCATCCTGGCCGTAGAAAGGCTGCCCCGGCGCGGGCAGGTCGATCTGCCGCGCGTTGTCATAGCACGCCGTCTGCCCCGTGTCGACGACCACGTAGGTCACATCGGTCGCGGCGTGCTGCCCGACCGGCAGGACCATCCAGCCCAGCGCTGCCAATGCATGGCTCAGGATCGTCATCTGAGAACTCGGCTTCCTCCCGTCATAGGTCCCGCCACACCGAACTCCCGGCGGGGATGTCCATCGTCTCTTCGGTGAACGCCTTACCCTTCAGCGGATCGAAGTGCGGGTTCTTGCGCACCGTTACGCGCAGAGCTTGGTCGGTGGGATTATGAACCTCGACCTTCCAGGCCTCGGCGCCGGTCTGGGTGACCTGCAGCCAGACGTCCGGGTTGTCCGCCGTCACAGGGTGCCCGACGAACAGGTCCAGCGACTGGCTCAGGCTCACAGTCGCCCACGCCTGCCCCTCGAACATGCCGACGGGCCGCGCCTTGCCCTGGGCGCGGTCAAGCAGACACGCCGACCACCGGTCGTTCAGGCCCGAGACGCGGATCGGCAGACTCGATACCAGGCGCCCGGTCAGTTGCCCGGAGAAGCACTGCTCCGCCGCGCCGTCGATGTCCAGGATGTACCGCTGCCCCGTCACGCGGCCCACCTGGAGCGCGATCTGGTAGGCCCCCGTTCCGCCGTCCAGCCCGAATTCGTGGCAGAAGCGCTCAACGACCTCCGTGCTCGGGCTCGGAAGCTGCTTCGTGAAGGCAGTAGCACGGGGAATGCCTACGAACAGCAACTCCACGCGGCCTGTCTCGCCCGCCTTCTGCGGAGCGATCGCCACGGGCAGTCGCGCGTTGAGCCGGCTCCGGCCCGGCAGGTTCAAGTCGGCCTCCAGGCCGTCCGTCAGCGAGTACATCGCCGCCCCGCCCAGCGGCGAATCGAGAAACGCGCCGTAGGCCCCCGGCCCGAACGGCTGGACGAGCTGGCGCCCCTCGCTGAGCGCCGTGTCTTCCCAGAGGCCGGAGTAAGTCGCGCCCTCGCTGCTACGCAAGGCCCACAGGCGCGACTCCGCTGGCTGCAGGAAGGCCACCCAGAAGCCGTCGTTCGGCAGGTCGCGCAGCAGGCGGATGTCCCACTGCCAGACGAACACGGCCAACGGGCTGTCGGGGTTCACCTGGAAGCAGTGGCTGCGGCGCGTCACCGTGAAGTCCGTCGCCGGCTCCGTCCGCCAGAGCGTGTGCCACACGTTGTACGCCCCCACGCCGTCGGCGAAGTTGTGTTCGAAGCGGCCCTCGCCAATGTGCACGTCCCCCGTGTGGAAGAGCCGCCGCGACTCGCTAACATTGGGCGAGCGCGCCTCACGGCCCTCGGAGTGGGTGAGCACCTGCTCGATCATGTCCGGCTCACCGCCCGCCGCACCATCGAAGGCCGGAGCTCCGAGCAGGCCGTCGTTCTTGAACGTGCCGGCGGGCGAGATGCTCGGGGCCATGCGCTTGTTCGGCGTCGCGAGGGTCTGATTGCCGCCGAGCATGAGGCCGGTCCCGTCGCTGCGGGTCAGGTAGCCATACGAGAGCTGGTTGTTGCGGTCCGAGCACATGAACTCCTCGAGCCGGTGGTTGCGATCCCATTGCTCGCCGCTGATCGCGCGACCCCCATTCGCATCGGTCGCCACGATCACCAGGTTGTGCTGCTTGTCGTGGTTCAGGTCGAGGGTGAACTCAAACTCCTTCGCGCCCTGCGGCAGATACCGACGGAAGGGCTCGGTCCCATCTAGAACGGCGACCTCCCGCAAGCCCGCGTCCGACGTGACCCTCCCCTTCAGCGGCCAACGGTAGTTCTCCCACACGAAGTCACCCGGGTTGTCGCCGCCGTAGTCGCGCTGTCCCGTGTAGCACCAGCTCTCGATCTGTGGCCCGCTCGTGACGTACGGCTTTGCGGGGTTATCCGGGTAGAAGTTCCATTGGTTCCAGTAGTCGGCGATCTTGGTGTCCGGGCCGAGCTTCCCTGAGATCGTCTGGCCGCCGTTCTCGGGCAGTCGCAGGACCATCCGCCACTTCGCCTTCGCCAGCGCCGAGGGGTCATCCATCAGGTCGATGGCGAGCGGCGTCGGCCCGTTGCCGAAGTCCACCAGCTCCAGGTACTCGCGCACCGCCTCCTCGACCGGCTCGCCGTTCACACTGCTCACCACGCCCATCGCATCCCAGTTAGAGAAGAAGTTCGCGAAGGGCGAAGCATCCTTGCTGAACAGGTAGTTGCCGCCGGTCAGCTTGAAGCTCCCGATCGAGTAGGCGTAGTCCAGCGTGGTCATCGCGAGCTGGCCGGGCACATAGGGGTCCTTCGGGCCGATCTCAGCATCACGCGAGACGAACGTCTTCCCGTCCTTCGTCAGGAACTTGGCGTCCGGGTACGGGAAGGTGGTCCCGAAGTAGAAGTAGTGGTTGCCGACCTCGTCGTCGATCGTGAAGCCGGGAATCGCGGTGAACTCCCGCGACGAGACCGCCGTGCAGTCGGCCTTCAGCTTGCCGAACTCACCGGAGGACAGCTCTCGGAAGTCCTCCAGGAACACGACGAACGCGAGCGCCTGGGCCTGGGCCGCGGCCGCCCACTCCGCCACCGTCGCCTTGCCGGTCGAGTAGCGCGTCCGCGCGCCGATGAGGCCGGGATACGCCGGCTCGACCGCCGGGAAGCTCACCCCTTGCGACCAGTCCGATGGGGTGCCGAAGCGCGTCTTGTGCGGGTCCTCCAGCATCGCCGCGTCCTGCGTCGCCCCGCCGAGTTCCCCGCCACCCATCGAGGGCTGGGCCAGCCACTTCAGCGCGTTCTCCAGGAGCCGATAGCCGTCGGACGGGACGCCACGCATCCCGCGCTCCAGCACGATCCCTTCCAGGGTCGTCATCGCGTTGCCGCCGATCAGGTACTCCGGCGTGATTCCCACGTACACGATCCGCCCCTTACCGACCTCGCGCGAAGCGATGATCGGCACCTCGCTCTGGTAGGTCCCAGGATCGGTCGGCGAACCCGCCTGCAGCGGCCCGGCCTTGGTGAGCGAGGAGCGCTCGCCCTTCACCAGCACCGTCCAGTTCGCATCGGCGGTGAAGGGAATCGTGTGGTTCTGCGCGCCGATGCGGTAGTGCGGCGTTGGGTACCACAGCGACGCCACGCCTTCCGTCACCGGCGAGGCGGCCATGCTGCCCGTATGGGAGAACGGGATCTTCCAGGCCGTGCCGATCACCTCGGTCCCCGGGTCGGCCGGCATCTCGGCGAACAGAGGCGTGAGGCCGAGCGGGTTCAGGAACGCGTCCTGTGGGGGCTTGTCCGTCGCCATCTGCCCGAAGTTCGAGAACCACACGATGCCCCCGCCCGCGTCGAGGAACTTGCCCAAGGTCTCGATGGTCTGCGTGGTCCTTGCCGGCAGCGTCATGTCGGCATTCGCCCGCCCGAGGCCGACCACCGCGATGACGTTGTAGCCCTTCGCCTGGTCCCACGTCAGCGCGTTCTCCTCGAACCCCGGGTACGGCATCCCGCGCAGGGCGAACCCCGCGGCGTTGAGCTTCCGCGCGACCTCAAACGCGCACCCGCCACCGCTCGTCCCGGCGAAGAGCACGGCGGGCTGCTGCGCACTCGCGCTGATGCCGCACAACATGAGCCCAAAGACCAACATGGCGACCTCCCGGCAGGACTCCGCCTCCCGTGCACGGAACGATGGACGGTGCTCCGGACGGAGGAGGACTCCCATGCGTGTGCTCACCTGGCTCCTCTCAGGTTGTGTCCTCGTCGCACTGATTCCTCTGTGCGTGGTGACCCAGCAGGCGGCTCCGGTCGATCCCCCGGAGGGCTTCGGCGCGACCGCGCGCGGCGGCGAGGGCGGGCGGGTCATCACCGTCACCAGCCTTGCCGACAGCGGGCCGGGCTCTCTCCGGGAGGCGCTCGCCGCCCCTGGCCCGCGAATCATCCGCTTCGGCGTTGAGGGCACGATCGACCTGCAGAGCAAGATCCGGGTGACGAACGGTCAGGTTACCGTCGATGGCTCCACCGCGCCCGGGAGTGGGATCACGATCCGCGGGTATGTGATCCAGTTCGCGGGCGACTGCGACGACCTCATCCTCCGACACCTCCGGGTGCGCACGCTTTATGGCGCGGAGGAGGGCGACTGCCTCTGCTTCTGGGGCAAGGACGGCGGCACGGTCGAGCGCGTCCTGATCGACCACTGTTCGCTGATGTGGGCGACGGATGAGGTGGTCAACACGTGGGGCCAGGTGCGCGACCTCACGTGCCAGTGGACGATCATCGCCGAGGCGCAACTCCCGCACAGCAAGGCCTGGCTGTCGGGCGTCGGCTCGGATCGCATCACGATCCACCACTGCCTCTTCGCGCAGAACGCTGATCGCAACCCGAAGCTCGAAGGCGGCACGTATGATGTCGTCAACAACGTCGTCTACAACTGGGGCAACAACAACGGGGCGAAGATCGAGACCGGCGCGCACGTGAACCTGCGCGACAACGTCTTCCTCCCCGGCGCCGACTCGGCGAGCGCGAAGGGCTGCGTGTTCCTCGATGGGCTCCAGCAGGGCACGCAGGTCTTCCTCCAGGGCAACGTGTCACCGTTCTCGCCCACCGGCGCGGAGGAGCAGTGGCCGCTGGCGACGTACTACGAGCAAGCCGGCGGGAAGTGGATCGAGCACCGCCCCGCTCCGGACGCATTCTGCGCGCAGCGGCCGTTCGCCGTGGCGCCGGTGACAACGCAGCCGGCCGCTGAGGCGTATGACCTCGTCCTCGCCCGTGCGGGGGCGCAGGTTCGCGACGCCGACGACCTGCGGGTCATCGAGGCAGTCAAGGCGCGCACGGGGAACGTCGGGCGCGGCTCTCGGTAGCGACCAACCAGGAGGGAAGCATGTCTCAGTTCAACGGCCTCGGTATGCACTTGGCCAACCTCTCGCGGCTCTCGGACGCAGAGACGCGGTCAATCTGTGCGGAGAACTTCACGGGCGAGAAGGGCAAAGCCGCAATGGCCACCGAGGGCACCGGCGCCGGCTGCGCACGGGACCTCGGGCAGGGCTGGAAGGTCTCGCCCAGCACGGTGATCGCCCCCGGCGAGAACCGCATGCTCGCCGACATCGAGGGCATGGGGGCGATCCAGCAGATGTGGATCACCGGCGACCTGGCGCGGCGCGGGCCCGGTGCACGCTTCTACATCCTGCGCATCTACTGGGAGGACGAGGAGCAGCCCGCGGTCGAGTGCCCGGCCGCCGACTTCTTCGCCACGGGCTGGGGGCGGTATCACCAGATCAACTCGCTGGCGGTCTGCGTGAACCCGAACCGCGGCTACAACTGCTTCTGGGAGATGCCCTTCCGCAAGCGCTGCCGCATCATGCTGGAGAACCGTCATCGCGAGCCCGTGACGGTGTACTATCAGATCAACTACACGCTCACCGACGTGCCGGATGACTGCGCCTACTTCCACGCGCAGTTCCGGCGCACGAACCCGCTTCCGTACAAGACCGAGTACACCATCGTGGACGGCATCCGGGGCGCAGGACAGTATGTCGGGACCTCGATGGCGTGGGGCGTGAACAACAACGGGTGGTGGGGCGAGGGGGAGATCAAGTTCTACATGGATGGCGATACGGAGTTCCCGACGATCTGCGGCACCGGCACGGAGGACTACTTCGGCGGCGCCTACAACTGGGATGTCGATGGGCAGTACGTGCCCTATTCCGGCCCGTACATGGGCATGCAGGTGATCCGGCCCGACGGCACGTACCGCGCACAGCAGCGCTTCAGCCTCTATCGCTGGCACATCGTCGATCCGATCCGCTTCAAGCAGGACCTGCGCGTCACCATCCAGGCGCTCGGCTGGCGCGACGGCGGCCGCTACCTCCCGCTCCAGGACGACATCGCCTCCGTCGCTTACTGGTACCAGACGCTGCCGACCGCGCCCTTCCCGCAGCTGCCGGACAACGACTACCTCGAGATCATCTGACGGCAGGTTACAGGTCACAGGTGACAGGTGACGGGAACGGCAATGGCGCAGACCGACGGCAGGCGGCCTGCATCGATAGGAGGCCAGAGCATGAGCGAATGGGCTTCGAGGATGAGCGGCATCGTGGACGGGCATGTGCATCCGGGAGGGCCGGATACTGTGGCGGCGCTGCTATCGCTCTGCGAGGCGACGGGGATCGACAGGATGGGGCTGGTGGCGATCCAGAACCCGGAGGCCGGGGCGGGTCTGCCGGGCGCCCTGTACGCGAAGGCGCTCCATCCCGAGCGCTTCTACGTGTTCGCGGGGCTGAACCACGCTGGGATTCGGGGACATGACCCAATTCACGCCTCATCGAATTGGGATCGTGTCCCCGAATCCCTATCCCTCGCCGAGCAGGCCGAGGCCTTCGTCGCGATGGGCTGCGACGGGATCAAGATGATCGAGGGCAAGCCCACCTCGCGCCAGCGCATGGACGTGCCCGTCACCGATCCGTACTTCGCGGACTACTGGAGCCGTGTCGAGGAGCTGGGCCTGCCCATCGTGTGGCACGTGAACGACCCGGAGGAGTTCTGGGACCCTGAGAAGACCCCCGGCTGGGCGAAGGAGCGCAACTGGGGTTACGGGCCGCAGGACGTGCAGAAGGAGGAGCTGTACGCCGAGGTCGATGAGACCCTGCGCCGTCACCCGAAGCTGAAGGTGATCTTCGCGCACTTCTACTTCCTCTCGGCCGACCTCCCGCGCGCCACGCGCTTCCTCGACGAGCACCCGAACGTGTGCTTCGACCTCGCGCCCGGCGTCGAGATGCTCTACAACATCTCGCGCGACCCCGAGGCAGGCCGCGAGTTCTTCATCCGCCACGCGAGCCGCATTGTCTTCGGTACGGACCTGTCGGCCGGCATGAGCAACGAGCCGGGCGTGTACCGCGCGGGGATCGTCTTTCGCTGGCTGGAGAGCGACGATGAGTTCCGCATGCCCGACGGCGCCGACTTCCTCCTCGGCCCGCCGGAGGACGGCATCGTGCGCGGCCTCTCACTTCCCGACGACGCCCTCACCGCCATCTACCGGGGAAACCTCACACGGCTCGCGGGCCCAGAGCCCAAGCCCCTGAACGTCCCGCGCGTCATCGAGGAGTGTAACCGCCTCGCCTCCATCGCCGCGGCCCTCTCAGGGAAGCCTGCCGCCGACACCGAGGCCGCCCAAGTCGCCCAACGCCTGGCGCAGTGACGGCGCCAGGCGCCGTCGGGCGCCCCGGGGAGGAATTCCCATTCGCACGGAGGAACTTGTTAACCCACGGCGAAGAGTCGATAGCAGCTGGTGGCCCAACTTGGCCGAATCCGAGGTGAGTTGAATGGCGACCGCACAGCGGGAGAAAGTCAAGGGCCCGGACGAACTTGCACAGGCGGCAGGTCGGACGCTTGATGGGGCCGTGATGGAGGTCCTGCTGGGGGGCTGCGTCAAGCTCGACGCCTCTGACCTACACCTGACTGTAGGCCAGGAGCCTATCTACAGGATACACGGACGACTGCGGGGGCTGGCCGGGTACCGGGAGCTTACCCATGAGGACCTGGTGGGCGCCGTGGAGTGCTTCCTCGGTAAGGAAACCGCGGAGAGTCCCTACTGGACCAGGTTCAACGAGCACGGCGGGGCAGACATTGGCTACGCATTTGGCACACTGGCGCGCTTCCGGGTCAGCATTTTCCAGCAGCGGCGGCACCCCGCCGTGGCTCTGCGTCTCATCCCGTATGAAATGCTGACCTTTGAGCAGTTGGGCTTGCCTTCGGACCGACTGAAAGACCTCCTGCACCGACCCAGAGGCGTCATCCTGCTCACCGGCCCCACCGGGTGCGGCAAGACCACCACCATCGCCTCCATGATCAACTACATCAACGAAGAGCGCGATTGCCACATCATCACCATCGAGGACCCCATCGAGTATTATCACGAGAGCAAGCGAAGCCTCATCAACCAGCGTGAGGTCCGGGTGGACGTGTCCAGCTTCTCGGAGGCGGTCGTGCGCAACATGCGCTCTGACCCCGACGTGATGCTGGTAGGCGAGATGCGAGACCTGGAGACGATGAGGACGTGCCTGCAGGCTGCGGAAACGGGCCACTTGGTGTTCTCGACGCTTCACACGGTGAGCGCACCCAAGACGGTGGACCGATTGGTGACCGCCTTCCCGGCTCTCGAGCAGGAGGAGATCCGGGCCATGGCCTCCACCTCGCTGGCGGCGGTCATCTCTGAGGAGTTGATACCGAGGGTCGACAAGCACGGCCGGATTGCCGCTTATGAAATCATGATCGGGGAGCCGGGCGGATCGCCCGCCATCGGCAACCTGATCCGCGAGCGCAAGACGTCCCAGATGCGCACCGTGATCCAGAGCAGCGGCCGGATGGGCATGCAGCTCCTGGAGGCACATCTGGCCCGTCTCGTCAGGGATGGGAAGATCAGTTTCGACGAGGCGTACAACCGCTCCAACGAGAAGCACGACTACATCAACTTCATCGGGCCCGACAATGTGCCAGACGAGTACAAGCACGCTCTGGAGTAGGCTGGGAGTGCCGCGGTTGGGCTGGGCCGCCTGTGTTGGTCAGAGATGGCTGGGATAGCCAGGCGACCGCTGCGGGCACGAGGCGGCAAGGGCTTCGCCGCAGGCAGACCGTAAGCGGGAGGGAATGGACATGCAGCTGAGCTTGGCGGCGCGCTACTACCTCGCGATGGTTTGGTGTCTGGTCCTTGCGGTCGCGGGTGTCTGGCTGTGCTCGGCGTTCTTCACGACCACCGCGCCGAGCCTGGGGGCCTCCGTGGCACTCGTCGTAGGCTTGACCCTCACCGTGGTGGCCGTGTTTGGCATGGTGGAATCGACGCACCTGTGCGTGGTGGCGGTCGCCAGCACCATCGATGACTGCGCCCGGCAAGCGGGGGCTCTGCTGACGCGGGCGCACCGGCAAGTGCTGATCGTCGCTGGAGAGGGGAGCGCCCAGTTCTGGGATAGACCGGAGGTGGCTGAGCCTTTGAGGGCCGCGGTGAGCCGCGGGGTGTCGGTGGAGGTCATCATCGGCGCCAGGGCCATGGCCACCAGCGAGATGCTGGTCAACCTGGTCGGCACCGGACGCATCCAACTCGCCGAGGTGCCCTACGTGCCCTCCCCTCACTTCATGGTCGTTGACTCCTCCGGCTTCCGCATCGAATCTCCGCACGCGCGCCAGGCCGAGACCCGGGAGGGGTTCGCCTGGCAACATGGCCCCATGGGCGCCAGGATCCTGGAGGAGCACTTCGCCGCCCTGCGCGCCGAGGCCGTCCAGTGGGGCCCGGGAAGGTAGCCTGCTCACCCCGGGCGCCCACGTCCGGAATCTGAGGCGATTGGGGGAACCGCCGGTGACTCTGAGCGATTGCGTCGTCTACAGCGTGTTCTCCGCTGGCATTCTCCTGTTGGTGGTGTGCATTGCGGTGATCGAGCGGGAGAAGCTGGCGGGGCTGCCCTCCGGGGTGTGGCTGGCCCTGCGCGCTCTGGTCTGGGCAGCTCTGTTGGCGGCGTGGTTCGCGGCGTTCGCCGCCGCCTTCGGCCATGTTGTTGCGACGGGCTGCGGTGAGCGTCTGGGCATCGCTCGCGCGCAAGCCTCGGGCTCGGGCATCGTCCCGTATTCGGCTGGCGGCGCGGTCGTCAGCCTCTGTGTCGCTCTCGCCACGACGGCCCTCGGCGTGTACCTGTACCGCAACCTCTGGCAACTCGCGGCCGTCCTGCCCCGGCTCAGACGTCGCGCCCACGAGTAGTTCCGGGCACACCGTACTGCCCGCCCGTCTCTGCCGCCGGAGCGCGTCCATGCTCCTTCGCGCCGCTCCTGTCCCTTGTTCACTGCCGTCTCACCCGTACGTCCCGTACCTCTTCGCCGCCTCATACATGGCGAGCACGTTCTCGGTGGGGGTGTTGTCCTGGATCTGGTGGGTAGGGGCGAGGCAGTAGCCGCCGCCGGGCATCATGACCTCGAGGGTCTCGCGGACGGTGCGGGTGACGTCCTCCACGGTGCCGTACGCGAGCGGGCCGGCGGTGCTGATGCAGCCGTGGAAGGCGAGGCGGTCGCCGAAAGCCTGCTTGAGGTGGGCGGGCGACATGTCCTTCGCCTCGGGTTGGAGCGTGTCCACGACGTCGATGCCCATCTCGATGAAGTCGTCGTAGGCCCAGCTGCTTGAGCCGCACGTGTGGATCATCACCGGGAGGTTGTGGCTCTTCGCGAGGTCGCAGAAGGGCTGATAGCGCGGGCGGATGTGTTTGCGGAACGTGTCGAGGCTGATGAGCGGGCCAATCTGCGTCCCAAGGTCCTCGCCGAGCCAGATGAAGTCCACGCCGCCCTTGGCCGCCTCCAGGATGCGTGTAGTGACCTCCAACTGAATGCTCATTCGCCGATCCGCGAGCAGCAGCCCCGCCGACTCGTCGGTGATCAGGTCGATGAGCGTCTGCTCCATCCCTCGCAACATGCCGTTCCCATTGATGATGTCACCGAACCCCGCCGCCCCGTTGATCGCGTAGCGTTCGTACCGCTTGCAGGCCTCAGCGATGCCCGAGTAGTCGTAGTCATCGGGCGAGGGCATCGGCCACGCGGCAACCTCCTCCACGCTCGCCTCCCGCAACGGGAAGTCGCAGAAGTCCCAGTACCCGCCCGTGTGGTGCTCGACGTAGCGCGTGCGAATGCCCCAGAGGGGATCGACGCGGCGGCCCGGCGCCTCCTCGTGCAGCCGCGGCCCGACATACGCCGCTCCGACGCCGCGGAAGTCCACCTCCAGGGCCTGCAGCAGGCCCTCGTAGTCTCCGTCCGCTAGGTCGAAGTGCTTCAGCAGCCGCCCGGTGATTCCCGGGTTGCCCGAGTAGTTCAGCGGGACCCGATCCGGCTCCCGCCTCGCGAACGCCGTCAGAACCCGATCCTTGGGGGTCACCTCAACGCTCACAGCCTTTCCCCCCTTCTGAAGGAAGGGGGGCAGGGGGGTAGGCTACCCATCCACCACCTTGATCGCCGAGACCTGCCGCTGCAGCTCCACCAGCTTGTGGTACGTGCCGCGGGCCTCGAGGAGTTCGTCGTGGGTGCCCAGCTCTGCGACCTTGCCGTGCTCCAGCACGAGCAGGCGATGGGCGTTGCGCAGCGTGCTGAGCCGGTGGGCAATGGCGAAGGTGGTGCGCCCGGTGATGAGGCGCCCGATGGCCTCCTGAATCTGCTGCTCAGTCTCGGTGTCCACCGAGGCGGTCGCCTCGTCCAGGATGAGGATCGCCGGGTCGTGGAGGATCGCGCGGGCGATGCTGATGCGCTGCCGCTCGCCGCCGCTCAGTCGCGCCCCGCGCTCGCCGACGACCGTGTCGTACCCATCGGGCATGCGGATGATGAACTCGTGCGCGTTGGCTGCGCGAGCGGCACGGATGATCTCCTCCGGCGTGGCGGTCGGCTTGCCGTAGGCGATGTTCTCGGCGATGCCCCCGTTGAACAGGAACGGCTCCTGCAGCACCGCGCCGATCTGGCTGCGCAGGTCGGTCAGGCGCATGTTCTTCACGTCCACCGCATCGATCTCGATGGTACCGTCGTCCACGTCGTAGAACCGGCAGATCAGGTTGATGAGCGTGCTCTTGCCCGCCCCGGAGTGACCGACCAGGCCGATCATCTCGCCCGGCTGCACATCCAGCGTGATGTGCTGCAGGACCGGCACCGCCTTGTCGTAGCCGAAGGTCACATCCTGGACGTTCACGTGGCCCTTGATCTTCGGCACGACCACGGCTCCCGGCTTCTCGTACTCCTCCGGCTCGGTGTCGATGATCTCAAACACGCGCTCGGCGGCGGTGAACGCGCGCTGCATCCAGTCGTTCAACCGCGTGAGGGACTGCAGTGGCCCGTAGAACATGCCCACATAGAAGAAGAACTGCATGAGCTGGCCCAGCGTGAAGCCCGTCGCCGCCACGATCCGCTGGCCGCCGATCCACCAGATCAGCAGCTGCGTCGCGGCGATCACCAACCCGATGGCGGGGAAGTAGATCGACCAGATGCGGTCCGTCCGCACGCTCGCGCGGAAGAGGTCGAACGCCCTTTCGTTGACGGAATCGACCTCGCGCTCCTCCTGGGCGAAGGCCTTCACGACCCGCACGCCGGAGATCGCCTCGTTGATGCGCGAGAAGAGCTTCGACCAGCGGTGCCACAGCCGGTGGTACATGCGACGCACGCGGCGCCAGAAGAACGAGGTCGCCAGGACGATGATCGGGGCCGGGATCATCACGTAGATCGCCAGCCGCCAGTCCGTGACGAACAGCATCGTCGCGATGCCGAGCACCAGGAGCCCGTCGCGGACGATCACCTCGGCGCCCTCGGCGACCATGTGCTGGATGTAATCGCTATCGCGCGTGATGCGCGACATCAGCCCGCCCGTCTCCTTCTTGTCGAAGAACTTCATCGCGAGGTGCTGCATGGCGTTGTAGAGCTGGCTGCGCACGTCGAAGGTGATCCGGCCGCCCAGCCAGACCATCACATACCCGTGCGTCATCGTCAGCAGCGTGGCACCGATCCGCACCAACACGAGGAGCACGAGGATTTGCGCCAGCAGGGCCAGCCGCTCCACCGAGGTCGGCGAGCCGGCCGTCGCGGGTACGTTGATGACCTTGTCGATGAGCCGCCGCATCAACGTGGGCGGGACCAACTCCAGCCCCGCCGACCCGAACGACACGAGCAGCGCGAACAGCGCCACACACCAGTAGGGCTTCAAGTAGGTGAAGAGCCGGCGGATGATCTGCCCGCGCGGCACGCAGGCCGGGCAGTTGGACGACCACGGCGGCAGAATCCGCCCGCACTTCTCGCAGACCTTCTCGTCCTCCGCCGGCTTGACCAGCCGCTCGATGTCGATTTCCTTCTCCGACTTCGTCCAGTCATCCAGCGCCCGCGAGAGCTTGCCGAACGCCGCCGCATGGGTCTGCGTGTACCCGATCACGTCAACCGGCTGGCCGTCCATCGTGACCTGCAGGACGGCGCGACCGACCAGCATCTCGACGGTTGAGCCTTCGACGTCCTTCAGGGAGATGACCGTGCGGGGAGCGCCGTCGCCTTCGGCATCCGGCCCGAAGACCATGAGCTGCGACGACGTGACCACCAGCCACTGGCGGCCGAAGGTGCCCTCGGGCCCGAGGTCGGACTCGGCGACCAGCAGCAGGCGCTCGTCCCCCTCCAGGAGAGACTGCACCCGCTCGCGCAGGCCGCCGTCAACGTCCTCGCCCGGTGTGATAGCTACCCGATCGGGCAGGTCAGATTGCGCGAGTTTCCGGTTCCTTGGCACAGTTACGTATACGCCCACTCTGCAGCCGAGGTTCGTTCGGCCGCAGTTCAACAGACCCAGACGGGCAGAGATCGCAGGTGCGGGCCCGTATCTCCTATCTCTCCAGCTTCATCATCGACGACAGGCCCTTGGCCTTCGGGTATCTCGCCCGGATGAGGGCGGCTTCGATGTAGCCGCGGGCCTTGTCGGGGTGGTTCGTGGCCCAGACGATGGCCTCGTGATCGAGGGAGTCGATCCGGTCATTCATGGCCTTCATCGCGTCCATGCAGTTCAGCAGGGCCTGGCGGGCCGGCATCCGCTCCGGGTTGAGGTCCAGGCCGAAGTACCCTTGGTAGCCGTGCATCTTGAGGACATACAGCGCGGCCTCGGTCTGCTCGGGGCTGACGACGCCGACGTTGAGGTCCTGGTCGTAGTTGCCCAGGGGCTGCGAGTTCCAGTGCGTGTGCGCGAGGCGGCCGTACTCCAGGATCAGACTCAGCGCGCTCGGCAAGTCCTCGAAGCCCATGTGCACGTGCCCGACCTCCGGGTTGAGGCACACCATCGCGTGGCCCTTGTCCAGGAGCTTCGTGTTCGTCGGGTTCTTCAGCAGGCTCTCGGTCCGCATCCCCATCAGCAGGCCCTCGGGCGTCGTCCCGTAGAGAATGTGCCCGCGCGGCTCGTAGGGCTTTGGCTCCTCGGCCACGCGCACGCCCGGCACGGTGTCCATCGCCTCCGCCAGGCCCTCGCAGAACCTCCGCCTTGCCGAGGCGAGGTCGTAACCGAACGGGTTCTCGTACCCATCGATGCCCGGCCATGTCACCGCGATCTCGACGTCGAGGCGCTTGCACATCTGAAGCGTCTCGATGGTGCGCTGGATCGCCGCCTTGCGCGCGCGGGGGATGGGGGAGGAGAGCGCGCCCCACTCGAACTGCTTGTCGAAGAAGATGAACGGGGCCAGCATCACGAGCTTCATGCCGGTGTCCTTCATGAAGCTCACCCACAGGTCCATGTTCTTCTCGGAGACCTCGTTGGGGTAGTGCGCCTCCAGGCCGCACAGGCCGTACGGCTTCAGGCCGGCGGCGATCTCCATGATCTCTTCCATCGAGAGCTTCCGGTCGAGGTACATGTCGTGGAAGCGCCCGCCGCCCGGCGCAAAGAACCACACGCCGGCCGAGAACTTCAGGTTCAGCGAGAACTCGTTGAGCTGCTTCACCATCGCCGCCGGTGACTTCAGCTTCGCCTGGGGGCGTAGGTCAACGAAAGCCATCTGGGGCACTCCTTCTGGGCCTGCCATGCCACGGGCTCCGGCCCGCTGCTTCGCTGATTCGCCATTCCCGGCGCCGCACCTGCACGCTCCGAGGAGTGAAGGAGCCGGCCCTCGTCGAACAGGGGCATGGACCCACCGAAAGGGGATCACACACGATGCGACGCTACGCGCTCAGCGCTCTGATCACTGTCCTGCTCTGTGCCCAGGGCTCCGCCGCCACCCTCGCCACGGGTGGGCAGGCTCGGGTCGCGATCGTCCGCGCCGCCGACGCCTCGCCCGCCGAGCTGACCGCCGCCGCTGAGCTGGCCGAGTACCTGGGCAAGGCGACGGGCGGGCGGTTTGCGGTTACCGACGAGGGCGACGGCAGCGGGCGGGCAGTCTACGTCGGGCCGACGCGCTTCGCGGCCGAGCATGGCATCGACGCGGGCGCGCTAGGGCCCGAGGAGTGGGTCATCCGCACCGTCGGTGACAGCCTCGTGATCGTCGGCGGCCGTCCCCGGGGGACGCTGTACGGCGTGTATCGTTTCCTCGAGGACGTCGTCGGCGTGCACTGGTGGAACGCCTACCGCGAGACCGTGCCAAACCGGCCGACGCTCGATGTCGGCAACCTCGACCTCCGCGGCAAGCCGGTGCTGCGGTACCGAGACATCTACATGCTGTATGCCGACGATGGCGGGCGCTACGCCGCGCGCAACCGGCTGAACCGCCAGGGCGACGCGGGCATCGAGGGCGAGTACGGCGGCGACATGGGCTACGGTCCCCCGTACCATGTCCACACCTTCTACATGTACGTCCCGCCCAAGGAGTACTTCGCGCAGCACCCCGAGTGGTTCTCGCTCATCGACGGCGAACGCAAGGGTGATGGATACTACCAGCTCTGCCTGACGAACCAGGCCCTGCGGGACCTCATGGTGCAGAGGCTGAGGGCGTACATCGACAGCTCGCGCGCCGAGGCGGAGAAAGCCGGCAAGCCGCCGCCCGTGGTCTATGACATCTCCCAGAACGACTGGGGTGGTGAGTGCCAGTGCGATTCCTGCCAGGCAATCGCGAAGGCCGAGGAATCCGGAGCCGGCCCGCTACTCGACTTCCTGAACTACATCGCCGACGCGGTCAAGGACGAGTACCCGGACGTCTACATCGACACCCTCGCGTACACGTACACGCAGAAGGCCCCCAAGACCATCAAGCCGCGCGACAACCTCATCATCCGCCTCTGCGATACAGGGAGCAACTTCACGCGCTCCATCACCGACCCCGAGAACGAAGCCTTCCGCGAGCACCTCTCCAGCTGGGCCAAGATCGCCAAGAACCTGCGCATCTGGGACTACGCGGTGAGCTATGCGCCCTACTACGGGCTCCCGCTACCGACGGTGCACACCTACCCGATGGATTACCGCTTCTACGCGGAGCACAACGTCGAGGGCGTCTTCACGGAGCACGAGTACACGATCCTCGCCGACTGGCGCGACCTGAAGATCTGGATGATGATGAAGCTGCTGGAGGACCCGTACCAGGACTACGACAAGTTGGTGACCACCTTCACCGACGGGTTCTACGGCGCGGCGGGCAGGCGGGTCCGCGAGTACCTGACGAAGCTGGAGGCTGCCTCCGCCGAGAAGATCAGCTACCTGAGCATGGGCGCCTCGCCGCCGAACTACCGCTATCTCGACCTCGCCTTCGTGACTGAAGCGCAGGGCCTCTTCGACCGGGCGGAAGCCGCCGTGCAGGCCGACGCGGAAGTGCTGCAGCGCGTGCGACACGCCCGCCTGCCGCTGGACCGGGCTGCGGTCGTCCGCTACCCGGCTCTCATGCGGGAGTGGCTGGCTCTCGGCAAGCCGCCCGACGAGATGCCTCTCAACCGAGACGCCATCGCCAGGCGCTATCAGCAGACGTGGCACGAGCAGACCAACCTGCGGCTGCCCGAGAACCAGCGCGCGGCGGAGCGCGACCGGTGCGACGCGGAGGTGGCTGCGCTGACCTCCCGCAAGGCATACGTCCCGCTGCCGGAGCGCTTCCGCAACCTCCCGCCGGGCACCGTGTTCGACTTCACCGCCGATGCGACGCGCAACTGGCAGGACATCGTGAAGGTGATCCCCGCCGACACCGAGAGCGGCGTCACCAACCGCCTCGAACTCACCGATGGCCTCCTGCAGACCGATGGCGCCGGCCAGAGCTACGCGCTCCCCATGCCCTGGGGCCTCTACGACCAGGTCAACAAGCTAGGCGCCGGCGGCACGCCGATCAGGCCCGAGGACGTGCGCGGCCCCGGCTATCACTGGTACAAGATGGGCGTCCACAAGATCGTGCCCTCCCACTACCTCTACTTCTTCTGGAGTTGGATCATCCAGCTCGACATCGACAGCGTCATCGACCCGAGGAACCCGGACACGCAGTTCGAGGTCTGGGCGAACATCGCGTTCGAGGGTCCCGGCTTCCCGCACGGGGCGGCTGGGGACAGGAACGCGATCTGCGTGGAGCGCGTGGTGTTGGTCAAAGCAACGGAGGGCAGGTGAGATGGCGCCGATGACGATCTCGCTGGACGGTAGCGACTGGCGCGTGCTGCCGCTGATGCCGCGCGAGTGGGAGTGGCGGCGCGTGTGGGAGAAGCCGGAGACCGTCACGCCTGCGCTCTGGATTCCGGCGCAGGTGCCCGGCACCGTGCAGGACGACGCGTTCGACGCGGGACTGATCCCGGACTACACCACGGACTTCCACAGCCGTGACTGCGAGTGGACGAGCGAGCGGGACTGGGTCTACCTGAAGGAGTTCGCCGCGCCCGAGGTACCCGAGGGCGGCGTCGTGCGGCTCATCTTCGAGGGCGTAGACTACGAGTGCCGCGTCTACCTCAACGGACAGTTCCTTGGCCACCACGAGGGCATGTACGATGCGTTCGAGTTCGAGGTCACGCGCCTCCTGAGCCGCGAGGGCCCGAACAAGCTGGTGGTGATCTGCGAGCACGCGCCCCGCGAGGTCGGGCAGATTGGCCGCACGAGCGAGGTGCGGCTCTGGAAGGCGCGGTTCGCCTACGATTGGGACTGGTGCACGCGCCTCGTGCCCATCGGCATCTACGAGAGCGTGCGGCTGGAGGTGACCGGCCCCGCCTACATCAGCGATGTGCAGGTGTACACGCAACTGAGCGAGGACCTGAGCGAGGCCGAGGTCGGTGTCTCGGTGGACATCGGCTGCGCGCTAGCCGCGCCAGTCACGGTCTACACCACCCTCCTGCAGGATGGGCGGAAGGTCGCCTCGCGCTCGGGTGAGGTGCTAGCGACGGGTGGCATGACGACCTACTCAGTTCGCTGCCCGGTCCCGGAGCCCAAGCTCTGGTGGCCGAACGGCTACGGCGAGCAGCCCCTCTACGAAGCGGAGGTCTCACTGGGAATTCGGGGACATGACCCAATTCGCGCCTCATCGAATTGGGATCGTGTCCCCGAATTCCCCCTTGACACGAAGACCGTCACCTTCGGCATCCGCCGCGTGCGGGCGCTCCCGAATGACGGTGCACCCGAGGACGCGAAGCCCTACGTGCTGGAGGTCAACGGCAAGCGCGTCTACATCAAGGGCTGGAACTGGGCGCCGATCCAGCAGCTCTATGGGCGGCCGGGCCACGAGATGTACGAGCGCTGGCTAACGCTCGCGAAGGACGCGAACTGCAACCTGCTGCGCGTGTGGGGCGGCGGATTGCTGGAGAAGGAGTGCTTCTACAGCCTCTGCGACCGCCTTGGCATCATGGTCTGGCAGGAGTTCATCCACTCCTCGTCGGGCATCGACAACCGGCCGAGCACCGCGCCCGGCTACCTGCGCTACATCCGCCGGCAGGCGATGAAGATGGTGCCCCGGCGGCGCAACCATCCGTCGCTGGTGATCTGGACCGGCGGCAACGAGCTGATGCACGACAACTGGACGCCGCTGGATGACACGCATCCGGCGCTGGCGGTGCTGAAGGAGGTCGTGCAGCGCCTCGATCCCGGCCGCCTCTGGTATCCCACCTCCGGCTGCGGCCCGGTGGAGAACGCCAGCCTCGAGCATGTCGGCAAGATGCACGACGTGCACGGCCCCTGGCAGTACCAGGGCCCGGCCGAGCACTACCGGCTGTACAACGGGATCGACGCGCTCCTGCACTCGGAGATGGGCGTCGAGGGCGCCGCGAACATCGAGGCGATGCGCAAGATCGCCGTCAGGCAGCCCCTCTGGCCGCCGGACGAGACGAACCCCCTCTGGCTTCACCACGGCGCGTGGTGGGTACAGCGCCCGATGATGGAGCGCGTCTTCGGCAGGATCGAGGACCTCGAGACCTACGTGAAGCTGAGCCAGCTCCTGCAGGCCGAGGGCTTGCGCTACTGCCTGGAGGCCAACCGCCGCCGCAAGTGGCGCTGCGGTGGGACGATGCCCTGGCAGTTCAACGAGTCCTGGCCCAACCTCTCCTGCACCAACGTGGTGGACTACTACGGCCAGCCGCGCCCCGCCTACTGGTGGTGCCGCAACGCGTATGAGCCCTTCCACGTCAGCGCGAAGTATGACAAGCTGGGCTGGCAACCGGGCGAGACCTTCGAGACGGAGGTCTGGGTCAACAACTCGCTGGACGCGGCGCCCGGGACGCGCGTGACCTGGACCCTTTCCGACCTTCACGACCGGACCCTCGCCGCAGGGGAGGCCACAATTGACGCGCCCGCCTGCGGCGCCCTGCGGGTGGCGACGGCCTCCTGGCAAGTCGAGCGCCTGGAAGGGGCGGTCTTCATTCTCCACCTCAACGCCCTGGCACCCTCGATGCGGGGCTCAGCCAACTACTACCTTTTCTCAACCGCCGACGAGCCCCTCTTCGCCGGGCTCGTCAGCGCGCCGAGGACTGAGCTGGTGGTCTCGCGCGTCGGCCGCGAACTGGAGATCACCAATGTCGGTGGCGTGTGGGCGCTCGGGGTACACCTGACGCCGACTGATGGAGGCTGGATCCGGTTCGACTCGAACTACCTCTCGCTCGCGCCCGGGCAGACGTATTCGATGTGCTTCCTGCCCGAGGAGGCGAAGCTGCAAGTGAGCGGCCTGAACGTCGATGAGCAGGAAGTGTGAGGCGGTCGTCGTAGGTCGGAGCGCCGCTCCGACACCGCCGTAACCTGAGGTTTGGAGGGTGCCAAGATGAGCACACGCAAGGCGGACGAGACCAGGGAGACCGTACGGAAGCGTTACGGACAGATCGCCACGGCAGGTGGGGGCGCCCAGGCCGCCGCGAACCAGTGCTGCGAACCCAAGGGAGATGCATCATGCTGTAGCCCGGAAGACACCCACGCCCACACCTCGGCACGAATCGGGTACTCGGCAGAGGAGCTGGCGGCCGTGCCCGAGGGCGCAGACATGAGCCTGGGCTGCGGGAACCCGCAAGCGATCGCCGCGTTGCAGCCGGGCGAGACGGTGGTGGACCTGGGCAGCGGCGGGGGCTTCGACTGCTTCCTCGCGGCGCGGCAGGTCGGCCAGACGGGTCGGGTGATCGGCGTGGACATGACGCCCGAGATGATCGCCAAGGCCCGCGAGAACGCGCGCAAGGGCGGCTATACGAACGTCGAGTTCCGCCTCGGCGAGATCGAGCACCTGCCGGTGGCGGATGGGACCGCGGACGTCGTCCTGTCGAACTGCGTCATCAACATGTCGCCGGACAAGCAGGCGGTCTACCGCGACGCCTTCCGCGTGCTCAAGCCCGGCGGCCGGCTGGCCATCTCGGACGTGGTGCGGCTGCAGGAGTTCCGTGAGTCCATGAAGGACGACCCTGACTGGCTCTGCGGGTGTGTGACGGGCTCGGCGAGCGTGGAGGAGCTGGAGGCGATCCTGGCCGACGCAGGCTTCCGCGACATCCGAATCACCGTCAACCCCGCCAGCCACGAGTTCATCCGCGACTGGGCGCCGGGCACCGGCGTCGAGGACTACATCGCCGCCGCGGGCATCCAGGCCGTCCGGCCCCCAGCCGGCTGCGAGGCCTGCACGGCGTGCGACGGATTGTGAGGCTTACGCCGTCCCCACCATCCCGATGATCTCCTCGAACCGCTCCGCCGCGAGCAGCTCCCCGTAGGCGACGAAGTGCTGCATGTTCCGCCAGGCGGCCCACACGTCTCCCGCTGCGCCGCCGGTCTCCAGTTGGTGGCTCACCAACGCCTGCTCCGCGCGCAAGAAGCGGGCGCGGGTCGCCGCGTCCCAAGTGGGCATTCGCTGGGCGAGCGTCGCGAGGCGGGCGACGATCACCTCACTGACGCGCTCGCCCTCCTCGGCGGTGCTCCGGCGCGGATCGCCGCCGCCGATGCCCTGGAAGGGCGGGTCGCCCTTGAGCTGCGTGAGGTCGGTCAGCCCCGGGATCAGCGCCATCAGCAGCGAGGTCTCGAACTGGCCGCCATGATCGCCGAGGTACCCCGCGTCCAGCGCGAGCCAGTACTCGGGCGTGCCGAGGACGGGGATGGCGAGGCGCTGCGTCTCACGGACCGCGGTCTCACGAACGATCATCTGCTGCGACGCGCCGTAGTGGCCGGTCAGCATGATGATCGCGCGGAAGCCGACGCGCTTCAGCTCGCCGCACAGGATGCTGAGCCACGGCTCCAGCACGCGCGAGTGGAACGTCGGTTCCGACTCCATCACGACCGTGTACGGCTGATCGACGCCGCCCACGCCGCCGAACACCGGCGGCAGTACCGCTCCTCCGCCGCGTTGCGCGGCCCGCACGCACAGCGCGTGCGCCTTGATCGCATCCAGCCCCAGGGCATTCTGCACGCCATGCCACTCCAGCGTCCCGAGCGGCACGAAGGCCGTCGGGCAGTCGGCGAGGGCGGCCTCGATCTGGTGCGGCAACATGCGTTCGTACTGCACTTCGCGGTCGGCCATTGTGGGATCACCTCAGGGATCGCCGCTGGAGGCACAGCGGCCTGTGCCCGCTTCCAGCCTGATCCGGATGAGCACATCGTTCAGCGCGTCCCTTGCCGAGGACTGGGCCGGCAGCGAGCTCAGTCCATATGCCGTCTCGAGTTCGGCGCGGAGACGTTCGTACTCCGCCTCGTGCAGCTCCAGGTCACTCTCGCGTAGCTGCGAGCCTTCGCCGCCGCCCATCTTTGCAGCGATGAGATCCGGGATGTACGGCAGCCGGAACTCCTCGTTCAGTCGAACGAGGTTCGCCTCGACCTCGCCGGTGCGCATGAGGTGGATGCCGGTGAGTAGCACGCGGTAGACGTAGAGCAATGGCTTGACCCTTGGCGGGTCCTCCTTGCGGAACAGCTCCCACTGGGTTCTGGCGAAGCCAACGTAGTGGTGCGCGTGGTAGCGTGTGATGCACTGGGGCGCGAGCGCCTTCAGCTCCTCATGTTCCCGGGTCGTGTGCACGACCAGCGGCGAAAGGAGTTGCTCCAGCACGTAGCCGTTCTTCCTGAGCATCAGCCGGATGAACTTCGCCACGTCGTGCGTGACGAGGTCGATCTGTGGGACTGCCTGGGTGCGGTGGATCTCCACGGTCTCAGGGGGCGGGTCGAGCCCCACAACCCCACGCAGGGGAAGAACGTGCGCTCCGCGCAGATCATAGTCCGAGTCGGCGGACGGGAACCCATACAGGTGCGCGCCGCTGATCGTGGCGAAGATCAGCGGATGCGGGTGGTCAGTGATCGCCGTACGCAGCACTGCTTCCATGTTCGCTCACACCATGCTCCGGCGGGCCCTGACCAGGAACGCGTTGGCTCGCCCGTAGTCGGGACGCTCCGGCAGGTCGGACCGGGCCAGCGCAGCATCGAACTCACGATGGAGGCGCCGCCGCCACGCCTCCAGGTCGTCGACGGACATCTCGCCGCGGCGGATCGCCAGCAGTTGCTCCCGATGCTCGCCCACGTCCACACGGATCGCGCCCTCGCGCAGGGCCGCGATCCCCGACAGCAGCAACCGAATCAGATGCATCGCGTGCTTCCAGTTCATCTCCCCCGTGGTGCGCAGGTGCCGGTTCATCTTGTGGAACTGCGACATCGCGTACCCGTTGTACGTCTGGTAGACCATCCGGGACACGAAGGCCCCCCGCATCTCCCGCAGTTCGGCGGCAAGCGGCGTCATGTACTCCACGAGCGGCGTGTAGAGACACTCGAGGATGTTCGGGTTCGCCTTCAGGGCCAGGTTGACGAACTTGCCGATCTCCCAGTAGCACTCCTCGTGGTCGTCCGTCTCGAGCTGCTCGGGCACACCCGCAATCGACCAGTGCAAGGCGGCCGGCGGCAGGTAGAAGCCGCGGCGGTCGAAGTCCGAGTCATCCTCCGCCAGTCCGTACGCGCGCGAGCCGATCACGCACCGGTAGATGACATGCTGCCACAGCTCGTCCTGCGTCGGCCCCTCCGCGATCTGCTCCAGACCTTCCCGGTGAACATGCTTGCGGATCGCCAGGTCCTCGCGCCTGAGACGGGCCGTTGCCCCTCCGGGGAAGCTGACGGCGTACACCTCCCCCTCGTCGGCGAGCAGTCCGCCCACCATTCCCGCCGCGCCTGCCGGAAGGTCGGCCGCCTGTACAGGGACGCGCGTGACAACGTGCGTGCCGACCGGGATGATCCACGACTGCGGCTCTGCGTCCATCGGGCACCTCACGTGGGCGTCGCTTCCTCGGGCAAGCGAGGGTCTCCTTGACAGGAGACAGCGCCCGCTGCGCCGAACCCTCGTGCGCAAGTCACCCACTGGAGGCAGGTCATGCCCGAAGGGAAGTCGCACGAGCGAGAAGTCCCGGTCTTCGTCCAGACCGCCGTCGAGATCATGCCGGAGGATGCGTGGGAGCAGGTGGGGGAAGAGGAGGCGCGGATGGTGTACGAGATGGCGTTGCGCAACGAGCTGTCCGGCGGGACGCCGGTTGTCCGGCAGTTCGAGCAGGAGTTCCGCGACACCATCGGCACGCAGCTCTGCCTGACGACCTGCAACGGGAGCGCGGCGTTGTACTCGACGTACTTCGGCGTGGGCGTGGGGCCGGGGGATGAGGTCATCACGCCCTCGTACACGTGGATCTGCACGATCGGGCCGGCGCTGCTGCTTGGCGCGAGGCCGGTGTTCTGTGAGATCGACCCGCGCACGCTGGTGATGGACCCCGCCGATGTCGAGCGGCGTATCACCGAGCGCACGCGCGCGATCGTGCCGGTGCACTTGTGGGGCAGCGTGTGTGACATGGACCCGATCGTGGAGATCGGCCGGAAGCACGGGATCCGCATCATCGAGGACTGCTCGCACGCGCATGGCGCGGAGTACAGGGGCAAGAAGGTCGGCTCCATCGGCGATGTGGGCGCGTTCAGCCTGCAGGGGAGCAAGGCGCTCAGCGCGGGCGAGGGCGGTGCGCTGGTCACCGATGATGAGGAGATCTTCAACCGCGCGTGCCTGATCGGGCAGGCAAACCGCTGGGGCCTGGACCTCCCGGGCGACCGCTACCAGGAGCTGCAGCCCCTTGGCCTAGGGATGAAGCTCCGCAGCCACCCCTTGGGCATCGGCGTGGCGCTCGTGCAGCTCCACAAGCTCGACGACCTGAACGCCTCGCGCGGCGCGTTCGTGGCGGAGGTCGAGGAGGGAGTCGCGGACCTCGACTGCCTTGAGCCCCTGCACGTCTACCCGGGCGCGAAGCGCGGCGGCTACTACGCCTTCCCGCTCATCTACCATCCCGACCGCAACGGCGGCGTGCCGACGACGGAGTTCCTCGACCGCTGCAAGCAGGCGGGCCTGAAGTGCGGGGACGGCTGGTACCCGCTGCTGCACCAGCTTCCGCTCTTCCGCGACGGCTTCGATGTCTTCACGCGCAACCGGGGACCGCTCGGCGAGGGCTACCGGCGCTACCGGACCGGCGACCTGCCGATCACCGAGGACGTGCGCTCGCGCCTCGTCTTCCCGCCGATCCTCACGAAGCCCAAGCCCGGCGCGGCGGAGGCCTACGTGAGGATGCTGAAGCATGCAGCACGGAGAGAGGCATAGGAGGCCGCCATGCGCCAGCACGTTCTCTGCATGTGGCTCACCACCATCCTGTCCGCGACCTGCCTCGCGCAGCCTGAGCCCTCGCTCGACGGCAAGACCCTCTCCGAGTGGGTCGAGCTGATGAACCGCAACCCGGGCGACCACCTGGCCGCCAGAACGCTCGGGAAGATGGGTGAGGCGGCGATCCCGCCGCTCATCCAGGCGATGCGCACCCACCCGGATGGCGCGATCCGCTGGATTGCACATGAGTCCCTCGCGCAGATCGGTCGGCCCGCCCTGCCGGAGCTGGACAACGCAATGCAGGACGGCGACCCGACGGCGCGGATGCAGGCGGTGCTGTCCTTCGAGCTGATCCTGGGCCGGGAAGCCATCCCGCGCCTGAAGCAGGCCCTGAACGACCCGCATCCGTTCCCTCGCGTTCGCGCACATGGGGCCCTGCTCCGGCTAGGGGAGCCGTCGGGGGAGCATCTGCGTGCCATGATCGAGGCCCTGCGGGACCCCAAGCAAGAGGCCCAGTGGATCGCGGCGGAGGCTCTGGGCATGTGCAGCGCGAAGGCGGCGGGCGCCGAGGAGGCTCTGGGTGAGGTCGCCCGCGCGTTCCCGGGCGGTATCGCAGACCGCGCGTGGCGCGCCCTCGAGGAGATCGGCACGGAGGCAGCCATGGAACAGCTTGGCCCGCATTGGGCGGAGGAGTTGGGCAATCCGAGGACTGACCTGAAGGCCCGCGTCGCGGCGGCGGTGCGGCTGGGGAAGACAGGGCCGAAGGTGAGCGCCGCGTTGCCTCATCTGCGGGCGATCGCCGCCGATTCGAGCGCCGACATCGTCCTGCGCGGCTACTGCGCGTGGGCCGGCGAGCAGATCGAGCCCTCGACCGGCCCGGCGAAGACGTACCACGTCGCGCGGCAGCACCCTAACGCCGATGACACGAACCCGGGCACTGCGGACCGCCCGTGGAAGACCATCCAGCGCGCGGCGGAGGCCCTCAAGCCCGGGGACACGGTGCTGATCCATGCGGGCGAGTACCGGGAGTGCGTGCGGCCCTTCCTCGGCGGCGCGAGCGACGACCGGATGGTCACCTGCGCCGCCGCGCCGGGCGAGCAACCGGTCATCAAGGCCTCGGATGTGTGGCAGCCGGAGTGGCGCGACGAGGGCGGCGGCGTCTGGTCGGCGCCCTACGAGCGCCATCCGTGGGACCACCCCGAGCAGTGGCCGACGCCCAAGTCCGGCCCCATGCACCGCGCCGAGCAAGTCCTCGTCGATGGGAAGCTGCAGACTCACGTCGCGACGATGGACGAGTTGCGAGCCGAGACAGGCCGGATGCTCACCGACGACGAGGCCGGGCGGCTCCTGATCCACGTCGCGGGCAGCCCGGCGGATCACCTCGTCGAGCGCTCGATGCGCCAGCAATGCTTCGCTCCCGCCGCGCGGGGGCTCGGCTACATCCGCGTGCAGGGCCTCCGGATGATCGGCGGCGCGGCGCCGGAGTCCAACGGCGACAACTGGGGCGTCATCGGGCACCGGTCGGTGATGAGCACGCGCTCGGGGCACCACTGGGTCATCGAGGACAACGTCATCGAGTGGGGCAACGCGCAGGGGCTGGACGTCGGTGCCGAGGGCTGGGGCGAGGACCTCGCGTGGCAGCCCGTGGTGTGCGAGAAGAGCGGCTTCCACCAGGTCCGCCGCAATGCGGTCAGCCACCACGGCGTCGCAGGCATCGTCGGCTGGAACGGCGGCGCCAACGGGCTGCTGCTGGAGGACAACGTCACCGATGACAACTGCCTGAAGGGCAACTTCTTCATGTACGAGTCGGCCGGGGTGAAGCTACACACGGCGAAGGACTGCATCATCCGCCGACATCGCTCGCACGGGAACCATGCTTTCGGCATCTGGCTGGACTACAACTGCGAGCGCAACCGCATCACCCAGTGCCTGCTCACCGACAACATGGGCGCGGGCATCTTCCACGAGGTTAGCCCCGGCCCGATCCTCATCGACACCAACGTCATTCTCGGCACGCGAAACGCCGGCGACGCCTGGGGCGAGGGCATCTACTCCCACGACGGCAACCATGCAACCTGCGCCAACAACCTCATCGCCGGCTGCGCGAACTTCGGCATCCGCTTCCGCAACCTCTTCAGCCGCGTCGCCGACGGTAAGCCCACCACCACCAGCCACAACCGCTTCGCCAACAACCTCATCTTCGACTGCGCGCGGGGCTGTATCAGCCTGAACCCCGAGGTCCCGAAGGCCGAGGACAACCGCTCCGACCAGAACCTCCTCTGGCACAAGGGCGCCGAGGTCTCGATGTGCCTGGAGGACGCGGGCTCAGGCGTGAAGTGGGAGGAGACGAAGGTCGGTCAGGCCCTGCAGAAGACCGGCGGCGGCGACCTGCCGGTCTCGCTCAAGCTCTGGCGGGACTGGGTCGGCAATGACGAGCACTCGCTCGCGGTACCGACGGGGATGCTGCTCAAGGGCCAGACCCCCGAGCAGATCCTGGAGACGCTGAAGAGCCTCTGGCCGAAGGACGCACCGCCACTCGACGGGGGCTACGGCGAGTACGCGCCCGTCGAGGCGACGACGATTCTCGGCAAGCTCGTCCCGCGCCTGAAGGGCTTCGGGTTCGCGCACAGCCTCTCGCTAGGCCCTGACTTCGGCGTGCAGCTCTGGCAGCGCGGAGAGCAGATGCTCGAACTCCACTGGCGCGGAGACGAGGGCGAGATCAAGCCGCTCTCGGATCCCGTCCTCCGCAACGCCCCCCTGCGCCCCGCACAGGACGTGCTGGAGATCGCGCCGGGCGGCGAACTCGTCCTCGAAGCCGACCCCGGCCTGCGCGTCGTGATGGCCGGCCTGCCAACCGAGATCAAGGCCGGCAAGCTCACCATCCGCGCGCCGGCGGACGCCGCGCCAGGCCTCTACGGCATCGTGACGACGATGGGCGAGCACTGGCAGTGGAGCGGGGTGAGGGTGACGGCGCCGCACCCGTAACGCATGTGCTCCCGGCTACGGCTATTGCGCCCCTACTTGTTCCCCTTCCCCAGCCCATGCGAGGTCAGGTACGCGTAGCTGGTCTTCACGTCCTCCATCATGTCGCCGTCGGAGAGGTCCTGCTCGACGATCAGCCACTGCGTGACGGTGGGGTCGAGCGCCCCGATGGCGGCGACGAGGTTGACCTGCCCCGTTCCCAGCGCCTTGAAGTGGTACTGGTCGCCGAGCAGGCCGTCCTTCACGTGCACGAGTTCGACGCGCTTCCCGTGGTGCTCCAGGATGTCCACGGGGCTCGCGCCGCCGAAGGCCACCCAGTAGAGGTCGAGTTGGCTGAAGACGTACGGCGCCTGCTCCATGAGTATCTCGAAGGGGTACCGCCCGTCCTCGACGCGGTGGAACTCCCAGTAGTGGTTGTGGACGTGGACGGAGATGCCGTGCGGCTTGAGAAGATCGGCGGCCTTCTGCAGCTTGTCCGCGCAGGCCTTGCAGCCATCGACGGTCTTGAGGTCATCCGGCCCGAATCCCGAGACGAGCCGGGTGGACCCAAGCGCGCCCTGGAAGTCGACGGTCTGCGCCAGCGTCTCCGGCGTCGGGAGGCCGCCGTGGTTGCTACTGATGCCCAGGCCCAGGTCCGCAGCCGCCCTCGCGATCTGCGCCGGCTCCTGCCCGTAGGCACCCCCGACCTCAATCCCCTTGTAGCCAACCTCCGCGACAGCCTTCAGCGTCCCGTGGAAGTCCTTCTCGAACGCGTCTCTCAGCGTGTACGTCTGCAACGCGACCGGCTTCATGGCATCCTCCTGGGTGTTGCCCTCCGAGTCCGGCGGGGCTACGAGGCGGTGTATTCCTTGACCAGCTCCACATACCTCATCACGCTCTGGAACGAGATGTCCGGCAGGACCATGTCGTCGATGGCGGGGATGGTGCCGCCCTGCTCCGTGAGCCAGGGGACCTTCGCGGCGAACTCGCGCTCGACCGCGTCCGGGCCGTCCATGAGGGCCTGGCGGCTGATGTTGCCGATGAGCAGGATGTCGCGGCCGAACCGCCGCTTCAGCGCGACCGCGTCCATGTCGGCGGCGACCTCCAGCGGACCGAAGAGGTTGATGCCTGCCTCCATGAAGCTCGGGATCAGCGGCGTGATGTTGCCGCTGGTGTAGTGGCCGATCACATCGATCCCGTGCGCGCGCAGGAAGTCGGTGACGCGCTTCACGTAGGGCGCCCAGAAGGTCGCGTACATCTGCGGCGAGACGATCGTGCTGTTCTTGTAGGCCATCCCGTCTTCGCTGATCCACACGAAGTCCACGACGCCCGCCTCGACGATCGGCCGCGCCAGCTCGATGATGAACTCCGCCCAGTACTCGAAGATGTCGTGGACGAAGGCCGGGTCGTCGGTCAGCTTCTCTAAGAAGGCCTCCAGCCCGAGCATGTACCCGTTCTTGATCGACCGGCCCGGCCCCCACTCAAAGCGCAGGCCGACGGGGTTGGTCGTGGTGCGCCAGCAATCGAGCAGCTCAGGGCTCCACGAGCGCGGGTAGCGGCGCAGGTCCCGCGGGTCGTAGCGCTTCTTCATCGCCTCCCAGTCCTCGCGCGAGAACATCGAGCCGCGAACGTAGTAGTAGATCGTCGGTGCAACGGCTTGGGCCTTGAGTGTGCGGACCGTGAAGCCGTACGGGTCGATGGTCGTCTGCCACTCCTCGTCTTCCTCGATCACGCGCGGGACGAAGGTAGGGATCGGCATCGTGTCGAGCCCGCAGTACTCTACGGGATCGAAGCGCACGAAGTCGTGCACGTTATAGCCGGGCAGGAAGCCCTCGCTGCACCAACGCCGCACCGCCTGTTCGGTGATCCCCTCGGCATCCCAGAGGGGGATTCGGTCGATGGGCCGGTAGTGCATCACGTTGCGGAAGCGCTCGCGGCAGGTCATGGAGGGGTGCACCTCGCGGGAGGGTGTGTACAACCTACCGCAAGGGCATCAGCATGTCAAACAGCTTGGGGCCTGCAATGCGCTGCCGGAGGAGGTCACGGAGTTCGTGGGGGCCCGAGCGGCCAGCAAACCCCGCCCATGGGTCCTCTTGGCGCGGATAGGCTTGCCATCCACGAGGGTGGTGACCTCGCGCGCCGAGGGCAGCGGACCGGGAATGGGGTGATGGATGATGCGACGGCCCATCATGCCGTTCGTGGCGCGGGACTTTGCTCCGCGAGTGCCGTTCCCGCCCATCGCTTACGGGCGCTTGCGCCTGCGCAGGAGCCAAACTCCGGCGGGAAGGAGCACGCTCACACCGGTTGCGATCGCCATCGGGATGGCCCCCGCTGGCCCAGGCCTCTCGCCCGTCAGTGGCGGGATCGCCACCTGTGCCGTTGGCTTGGGGGCGACCTGGAGCCCCATCGCCTTCAGCGCCTTCACTGCTTCCTCGCTGATGATCGGGTCTTCGTCGCGGGCCCACTCCTGAAGCCGGCTGATCGACTCACGGTCCTTGCACTTGCCAAGCCACTCGATGGCGTGCGACCGGTCGAGGGCCTCGCCTTCGGCCGCCAGCCGGCGAAGCTCGGCCAGTCGCTCCGTCTCGCCCATCAGCGCCAGGGCGCCATATGCGATGGCGAGCGTCGCCTGCGTGCTGCTGATCTGGAACTCGTACTCCTGCTCCTGACCCTGGGCCTTCACCTTGGCCCAGTAGCCGGCCTTCCTTTCCGCCAGACTGCGGAGCGCCTCCTGAGCACCGGGCGGGCGCCGCTCGGCGAGAACGTCGCATGCATCCCAAAGCGAGAACAGATCGGGCGCCTTCCCGCCGACCCAGGCGACCGCCCTGCGGAGCGAAGGCTCGTCGCCGCGCCGGGCCAGGGCCAGGACCGCATCCTCGCGGTAGGCGAAGCCCTTGTCGTCAGCCAACCGGTGGAGGATACCATCGAGGTCCGCCGGCTCGGGCTCTAGCTCCGTCAGGGCGCGCATCGCCCAGAGGACGACCATGTCACTTCGGTCCTGCAGGCCAGCGCGGAAGTACCTCTCGTCCTCGGCGCGAGGGTCCAGAGCGAGAGCGGTGATGGCGGCGACACGTATGCCCTCCTCAGGATCGTCGAGCCACTCCCGGTGCCGCCGAACGGGCTCGGCCTGGTCGTCGCGAACCATGGCGCGGACGGCCGACCATCGGATCGTCCGGTTCTTGTGCTTCGCCAGGGCCTCCACGACAGCGCCCTTGTGCGCGACACCCGTCTCGCCAGCCACGGAGAGCCACTGGTCGAGCATCCAGAGGTTGTCCGTCTGCAGCCTGGGTTCGAGAAGGGGTAGGGCGTCGGGCCCCAGCAGGTTCACCAGCGCCCGCCCAGCCGCGAGCTGCACCGGGTACTCGGTACCCGAGACATCGCCGCCCTCGCAGGTGCCGCCCACACTCGGGTCGCGGAGCAGCTCCTCCAGCCTGGCGCGCGACTCGGTGTCGTGCAGAACGCCAGCGATGGTCGCACCCGTCTCGGGGTCGCTGTCCTTCCCAGGCTTCATGAGGTCCCGAGCACGGGCGATGGCCTCCTGCCTGATCGCCTCCTTGTCGGAGTCGCTCAGGGGCAGGCGGTTCCCCGTCGCCAGGTCGAAGGCGCGGATCGTGCCCCTCTGTGTGACGAAGGCGAACTGCGTGTTCTGGGCGCGGAAGAAGAACAGGCCCCCGTCACTCCACCAGCACGAGCTGATCGTGCGGCTCGCCTCCAGGACCTCGCTCTGCGTGAGGAACTCGTCGAGTTCGTACGTTCTGAGCGCCCTACCATCCGGGCCAACGAAGGCAAGAACGGTGCCCTCGCCAACCTGACCCCACCGGTCACGCAGCACTACGTGCCGAGCATCATCGGCAATGTACGCCGCCACCGGGGCCTCGCCCAGAGGTGAGGCGATGGACCAGCGCTCCTCAGGGCCAGCGAGGGTCTCCGCCCCCAGCGTCAGCCGGGCGGCGAACCCCCCTTCCACCCGCAGCACGGCCTGGCCGTTTGCCGACCGGTGCTCGGGCGTCGGTGGACCCCACGAGTCGGCACGAGCGAACCAGCACGGGCACCCGAGGCCCCACGCGACGATCCCAACAGCACATGCGAGGCGCACCATGGCAACCTCCTCCCGCCGACAGGCGGCCACGTCCTCCACGGACCTTCACCATCTCGCCCTCGCGTTCCTGCCGAAACCCGGCCTGCTCGGGTGGGCCACTCGCCACATCCTCTGCGGGGACCCGCCCGCTCCCGCGACCAAGGGAACCAAAGCCAGTCGGCAGGGATGTGGGAGCGCAGTCGCACCCTCAGGCGACCCCGCGCGCAGCTCTGCAAGGACGCCTACGGGCTCCAGGGGATTCCGGACGCCGACGGTGGTGGCGAAGGACCCATGGGGATCAGTCGCTACCGCGTTGAGACGGGGAACCTCCCGCGGGCCGTGGCTGAAGACCAGGACCTCACAACCTGCCGCCGGGTGCCCCTCGGGGTCGAGCACCTCGCCGGTGATGGTGACCGGCGAGCTCTCAGCCGCCGCCTGGGCCTCTGCCGGCCGGCTCGCACCGTGCTTCGGCACGCAATGTGCTATGCAACTCAGCGCGATGATCGCGCCCACGGCGCCCGCAATCGGCAGCCAGCGTCGTCCCATCGTCGCACCTCCTGCCGCCCCAGTCCCTGCCCTCCTTGACAGATTCGCCACTGGGTTGGTTGCTCCTGCCGGCGCGAGCGTTGGTGCATCGTCTCCGAGGGGCGGAGGGACGCTCCCACGCCTCGGGGAACCCACAGCCTGACGTGATAGCCTCGGCCAAGGGGAGTTCCGCCATGCCTGACGTCAGACCCACCGTTGGCGACTCGAGTTGGTTCGTGCACGACCGCTTCGGGCTGTTCATCCACTGGGGCATCTACGCGCTGCCTGCGCGGCACGAGTGGGTGAAGCAGTACGAGCAGATTCCCGATGGGGTGTACCAGAAGTACTTCGAGCACTTCGACCCCGACCTGTATGACCCGAACGCCTGGGCGGCCGCCGCCGCGGGCGCGGGGATGAAGTACTTCGTCATCACCACGAAGCACCACGACGGCTTCTGCCTGTGGGACACGAAGCTGACCGACTACTGCGTGATGAACACGCCGTACGGGAAGGACCTGATCCGGCCGATGGCCGAGGCCTTCCGGGCGCAGGACATGAAGGTCGGGTTCTACCACTCAGTGATCGACTGGCACCACCCGGAGTTCATCATCGACGACCTGCACGCGATGCGCAACCATCCCGAGCGCGCGAAGCTGAACGAGTCGCGCGACCAGAGCAAGTACGCCGCGTACCTCCACGGCCAGGTGCGCGAGCTGCTGACCGGGTACGGCAAGGTGGACGTGCTCTTCTACGACTTCAGCTACCCGAACCCGGAGCCGGGTCGGGGCAAGGGGCGCGACGACTGGCAGAGCGAGGCGCTCGTCAGGATGACCCGCGAGCTGATGCCGGGCATCCTGGTGAATGACCGCCTCGATCTCATGGACACCGACCACGGCTGGGACTACCGCACCCCCGAGCAGTTCATGACGCGCGACTGGGTGACCGTGGACGGGCGGCCCGTGGTCTGGGAGACGTGCCAGACGTTCTCGGGCTCGTGGGGCTACTACCGCGACGAGTACACGTGGAAGAGCGTCGAGCAGCTCGTGAAGATGCTCATCGACACCGTGAGCAAGGGCGGCAACCTCCTGCTGAACGTCGGCCCCACGGGGCGCGGGGAGTTCGACGGGCGCGCGCTGGACCGGCTCGCCGGCATGGGGGAGTGGATGAAGCGCCACGGCCGCTCGATCTACGGCTGCACGCAGGCCCCGGCGGACCTCCCGACCCCCGCCGACTGCCGCCTGACGTACAACCCCGAGACCAACCGCGCGTACGTGCACATCCTCAGCTGGCCGATCGTGAACCTCCCGCTGGACGGCTTCGCCGGCCGGGTGAAGTACGCGCAGCTGCTGAACGACGCGTCCGAGGTGAAGATGGTCGAGGGGGCGGTCCACCACGGGTACACGGCTGAGTCGGACCGCAAGACGCTCACGCTGCAGCTACCCGTGCGCAAGCCGGATGCCGTCGTTCCGGTGGTTGAGCTGTTCCTGAAGTAGACCTGCAGGATGGGCAGGATGGGGCAGGGTACGGCAACGACGCGCGCCGTCATCCTGCCCTATCCTGTCTATCCTGTTGGGTCGTTGTCGTTCACGTCGCTCGGCTGTTCTCCGGGCTCTCCCAGTAGTCAAGGTCGGGCCCGAGCTTCGCCTTCGCCGGATCGGTCAACACGCTGAGCCGCTCGAGCACCTCCGGGCTCAGCTTCAGCGAGCAGCCGCGCGCGTTCGCCTCAAGCTGCGCGACATCGCGCGCCCCCGCGAGCACGCACGTCACGCCCGGCTGCGCCGCGACCCAGGCGAGGGCCACATCGCTCATCGGCTCCCCCAGCTCCTCCGCGATCCGGCGCATCCCATCCAGCGCCGCCTGGATCTCCTCCTCCGCGCCGGGCCCGCCGTGCCGCGCGCCGCGGCGATCCCCTCGGAAGTGCCGCGTCCGCAGGCGATACCACGGGACCTCCTCCAGCGTTCGGTACTTCCCGGTCAGGATGCCCTGCAGCAGCGGCATGTAGCCGACGACGCCGACCCCATGCTCGATGCACGCCGGCAGCGCCTCGTGCTCGATCGCCCGCGACAGCAGGCTGTAGTGCAGCTGGTTCACCGCCACCGTTGCGCCCGTAGCCAGGGCCTCACGGATGCAGGGGCCGGTGAAGTTGCTGACGCCGATGGCGCGGATCTTCCCCTCCTGCGCCAGGGTCATGAGCGCCCCGAAGGCCTCCTCCGCCGAGTGCTCCTGCAGCGGCCAATGGACCATGTAGATGTCGATACGGTCGGTGCCCAGCCGCCGCAGACTCGCCTCGCAGTGCTCCCTCACGCCCTCCCGCGAGCAGTTCTGCGGTAGGACCTTCGTCCCGAGCACCGCCTCGTCGCGCCGCGCCCCGAGCGCCTTCCCCAGCGACTCCTCGCTCCGCCCGTCGTTGTACAGCTCGGCGGTGTCGAAGTAGCTCACGCCCATGTCCAGCGCCGCATGGACGATCCGCTCCACCTCCGTCTGCTCCTGGTTCCCCCAGTAGTCATCGGCCCCGCCCCCAAACGACCACGCCCCAATCCCATAGACCGAGATGTCAATGCCCGACTTCCCGCACGGCCGCTGCTCCATGGTGGCCTCCGGTGCTCCTGGTTGCGCAACAGGTATTGGCCTCAGGCCGGCCCGACGCCTCCTCGCGAGGGATCGCGGCTCGCGAGGCGAAATGGGCACCGCTCTAAGCGCCTGGGCCACCACAGGAGGTTCCCGATGAGACTCGGAGCACCGTTGTTCGAGGATGCCAGCACGCCGGAGAGGTGGGTCGCCGCCCTGCGCAAGAAGGGCTACTCGGCGGCGTACTGCCCTGTGGGGACGGATGCGAGCGAGGCGGCGATCGCGGAGTTTGCGCAGGCCGCGAAGGAGGCCGACATCGTCATCGCGGAGGTCGGCGCGTGGAGCAGTCCGCTGTCCCGCGATGAGGCGACCGCTGCCGACGGCCGCAGACGCTGCGTGGAGGGCCTGCGGCTGGCGGATCGGATCGGCGCGAACTGCTGCGTCAATGTGTCGGGGTCGCGCGGGCAGCCGTGGTATGGGCCCGACCCGGAGAACCTCACTCAGGCCACCTTCGACCTGATCGTCCGGTTCGTGCAGGGGCTCATCGATGAGGTGAAGCCGACCCGCACGTGCTTCACACTGGAGACGATGGAGTGGATGTACCCCGATTCGCCGGAGTCCTACGCGCAGCTTGTGAGGGCCATCGACCGCGAGCACTTCGCGGTGCATTTCGACCCCACGAACCTCGTGTGCAGCCCGCAGCTGTACTACCGGACCGGCGAGATCATCACCGAGTTCGTGGCGAAGCTTGGCCCGAAGATCAAGAGCTGCCATGCGAAGGACATCTCGCTCTCCGACAAGGCCACCGTGCACCTCGACGAAGTGCTGCCCGGCACGGGCAACCTCGACTACAGGACGTTCCTCCGGGAGCTCGATACCCTCGGCCCGGACGTTCCCCTGATGATCGAACACCTCGGCAGCGAGGAGCAGTACGACCAGGCCGCCGCCTTCATCCGCCAGACCGCGGCCGAGGTCGGTGTCGAGACTGTCTGAGAGCAGCCCCTGTCGCCGCACAGACAAGCGTGAACTTACCGATAGCGAGGAACAACATGCGACGCGCAAGCCCGGCCTTCCTGGTCGTCATCCTGGCGGTTGGCGCGGCGGTGGCTCAGGACACGACCATCCCTCCGCCTCCCGAGTGGCTCACCCCGACCTTCCGCACCACCCTCAGCCATGGTCTGCAGTTGATGGCGAACGGGGACTTCGCGTTCGCCGACGGGCACTTCGTGGGGATCAAACCTCCGAAGCCCGCCCGCGTGTACGTCAACGTCTCGTGTGCCCCGCAGCCGCTACGACGACGGTGCGACCAGGCCGCCCTGGAGGCCATGAGCGTTTGGGGCAAGGCAAGCCCGGACCTGGTCGAGTTCGTGCCCACGGACGACGAAGACCTGGCGGACATCGTCTTGCAGTTTGAGCCCAGCGTGGCCGTCCTGCAGGATAGAGGGGCGAAGTTCGTGTGCGGCGTTACCTCGGTGCAGATGCCCCATGACGGGCAGGGCGTGGATCGTAGCGCCCTCGTGCGGGTGTCCGTCTCCCAGGCAGGAGCCGGCACGCACAGCACGGCGGAGATGGTCCATGTCGTCGGGCACGAATTGGGGCACTTCCTGGGGCTGGGTGAGTCCCCCAACAAGGCCGACATCATGGGCGAGGACGACCACAAGGCGGCGCCGAGCACGACGGTGACTGCGGATGACCTGGCGCGCTTCCAGGAGCTGCTTGCCCTGGGTGAGGCCATGAGCGCTCTGGCCCAGAGGAAGGAGAAGGTGGCGGTGCCTAGAGCGTGGCAGCCGCCCAAGGCCGCCGCCGCACCCTCGGAGCCGTCGCAGACGAGTCCCAAGCCCGGAGAGAAGGCGCTGGACTTCACCATGAAGGACCTGGATGGCAAGGAGGTCACGCTGTCTGCCCTCCAGGGCAAGCCGGTGTTGCTGGACTTCTGGGCTACGTGGTGCGGGCCGTGCAAGGCGGACCTGCCCAACTTCAAGAAGATCGTGGAGACCTATGGGCCCAAGGGCCTGATCGTCGTAGGGGTCAGCCTGGATGATGATGAGGCCAAGTTGCGCCGGTTCGTGGCGGACGAGCACATCGCCTGGCCGCAGCTCTTCGATGGCAAGGGGTGGCAGAACGCCATCGCCGTGCAGTACGGGGTTCACTCCATCCCGCAGTCCCTGCTGATCGGCCCGGACGGAATGGTGGTGCGGCGGGAGAACCAGGCCGGTACCTTTGAGGAAGACATCGCCCGGCTCGTCGGCGGGCGGTAGGCTGAAGCGGCGAGGCGGACGTGCTTTGAGGCACGCAGGCCTCAGGGTCGGAGGAACGTCCCCTCGATGGTGCACTCCGGCCCGCCATTGTTGAAGTAGTAGACCGCGAGCACGAGGCCGGGCTCTATCTCAATGGCGACCGGGTAGCCGAGGTCGGTGTGGCCGCCGTCGTCGCGCACGATGATCTCGTTGTCCATGTCCCAGGTGGCGCCCTCATCGGTGCTGACGCAGGCGCGGATGCCAAACGGCGGGCGCCGGTAGCCGTAGAGCGCCAGCAGCCGGCCGTCCTGCAGCCGAAGGATGAACGGCGGGCAGCCCCACATGCGCGTGCGCTGCGGAACCCCGAAGCTCTTGCCCCCGTCGGCTGACTGGTTCTGGTAGAGATACCCGTCGCGGTCCACGCGGTACAGGCAGAGCCAGCGCTCCGGGCTTAGCGGCAGCGCGAAGGGCTCGTCCCAGAACTCGCTGACCCATGGCTGGTGGAACGGCAACGACTTGGCGGTGGTGATCGGGACCTGCCACGTCCGGCCGAGGTCCTCGGACTCCGCGATGTGCACCTCGTTGATCCCCATCTTCGTTGTGATGGCGCACCAGTAGAGCCGCCCGTCGGGCAGCTCGCGCGGACCGTGCGGTGCGAAGCCGGGCGCGGGCGTCGGCGCGTCCCACGTCTGCCCGCCGTCGGTCGAGCGCATCGTCACTCCGCCGCCCGAAGCCATCGAGACGATCAGCGTCCCGCCGGAGTGCTGCAGGATTCCGGGATCGCGCTCATCGACGTCCGGGTTGTCGTAGATCGTCTGGCGCGGCGACCAGGTGCGCCCGCCATCCGTCGAGCGGCACATCGCGACGCTACCACTCGGGTCCACGTGCGCGGTGCCCTCGCGGAAGACGGCGGCGACGCTGCCGTCCGCGAATCTCGCGACGCCCGGGAACGCGAAGTGCCTGCCGGCCTCCTGGCAGATCATCACATGGTCGGTCGCCACGCGGGCCGTGCCCTTGCGCATGGCGGGGGCCGGGACGAACTTCAGGTAGTCGAGATAGACCGCCTGGCCGAGGGCGTGGATGATGATCTTCTCGCCGTCGAGCTTCACGTCGCGGCGGAAGCAGTACTCCCAGTCGTAGTGCACCTTCTCCGTGCCGCGCGGGCTGGTGATGATCGTGAACTCCGCTTCACTCGCCAGCTTCAGGCCCATGCTGACCGTGAAGTGCGTGGCGCGGCTGCCGACGTGGATGTCGTACACCCCGCTCAGTTGCGGATCGTAGGTGAGGTCGGGCGGGTTGCCTACCGCGTTGAGCAGCGGTGTCGGCCAGTCCTTCGTGCGCAGTACCCACGAATCGGCCTTGCGCTCATCGCGGACCACGGCGCCCGCCGGCTCGCAGCGCTCGAAGTCCTCGCGGACGATCACCTGCCCCGGCTCCGGGGCCAGGTCAACCTCCCGCGTCTCCATGCGGCCGGGTTGGGCCAACGCCCCGGTCGTCAGCATGACGGCTCCCAGCGCAAGCTGCATCATCTCGACCCTCCTGCGCGTCACTGGCCGCGCCGCGCGACCTGCGGCAGCGCGACGCTGAACCCGACCTGCTCGCCCTCCTTGCCGAAGTACCCGCCCCAGCCGATGCTAACGCGGGTGACCTCAGCGAGGTCCAGGCGGCTGTTTGCATCCTTCGTCCACCCGGCGAGGTCGAAGGCGCTCGGCAGGACGAAGGACCTCGCGTGTCCCGGCGCCGCGAGGGAGCGGTCGGCGCTGGCGATGTAGTCGGCCCCTCCCGCCTCATGGAGGATCACGAGGATCTGGCTGGGAGTCTGTTGCCCTTCGGGAACCCACGTGTCGATCACGACGCACGCGGCGTTGCTGAGGTCCACCTTGTTCGGGTAGGCAAAGACCACGAAAAGGAAGGTGTCAACATCGCTCTTGGTGAGCCTCGCGACGGTCTGCCACGCCGGAGCGCCCTGCTGCGACCGCGCAGCGTCCGGCGACAGCGATCCCTTCACAAACTCCCCGTGACCCTCGGTCGGCTCGGTGCTGGGCAATGGGGAGATGGCGAGGCCCGGCAACGGGCCGGGCTTCGGATGCTGCAGCTTCCGCTCGCGGGCCTGCGCGAAGCGCAGCAATGCGCCGCCGTAGGGTTCGAGGCTCAGCTTCACGTTCTCCCCGGAGGCCAGCGGCGTGGTCTTCCCGGACGCCGGATCGAGCAACTCGCCGGCACCCGCCACGGCTACGGAGACCGTCTGCTCCACCGGCTCGGCACTGTCGTTGATGACGAAGTACACCTCGTGGTCATCGAGACGCCGGTGCGTGACGCGGAGCGGCGAGGCCCCTTGTGCCGCGGCGAGGTCGGGCTCGATGATCGAGTCCAGCACCGTCGTAAGCAAGGCCGTCGCGCTGTGCGGGAGATAGACGCCAACACCACCGGCCCCGTTGGCGTTCACCTGAAGGTCATCTGAGTTCCCGAACATCTCAGCGCCGAGCTGCTGGATGCGAGGGGACGGGAACTCACGCGCGCTGTTGGCGGGCCGCGCGCCGACGGCGATCACCGCCCCGCCCTGCCGCCACAGCTCGCGCAGGTTCAGCCAGGCCTCATCCGGTAGCGTATCGACGCACGGCAGCACCACGACGCGCCAGCGCAGCTCGCCATGCACCAGCGCGCCGCCCTCCACGCGGGCCTCGGCGAGGGTACGCGAGTCGATGTACGTGAAGTCGCGTCGCGCCGCGTAGAGCCCGTTGCTGACCGCGTTGTAGATGCCGTCCAACTCGGCCGCCGAGTTGGAGGCAGTCGGTCCCTGCCGGGCCGGCGTGAAGCGCGTCCAGAGGCTCTCGATCGGGTAGACAACCGCTAGGTCGGTGACCTGGTGCCCGCCGCGCAGGGAGGTCGCACAGCGACCGATCCACTCATTCAGCCGGCGGAGCTGCTCGGCGGTAAGGCCGTAGAAGCTGTAGTAGCTCGTGATGGTGTTGATCCCGCCGACCAGCTCGCGGTTGCAGGCGCCGCGGATCTGCTCCTCGGTGACGTCGATGGCGGGTCGCTCGTCACCCTTCGGCCGGTAGCGCTGCGCGAAGTCGGAGGTCTCGCTCATCGTGTACGGACGGCCGTCGAGGTCCGCGGCGCTGCCGATGAGCCGCGCGATCTGCCACGGCACCTGCTCCGGGATGCTCGTCAGGCAGTCGATGCTCGGCGCATCCAGCCGCCGCAGGCAGCGGAAGAAGTCGCCGTACAGCGCGACATGGTTGCGGATGCCCTCCTCCATCAGCAGGTGCCCGCCGGAGCGCAGGTTCAGTTTGCCGCACGCGTCCTGGATCTGGCCGAAGAAGTTCTCCGACACCAGCTCGCCCACGGTCAGCCAGAAGTCGTGCCGCGCCTTCGCGGTGTCGGGCCCGGCGTCGGTGATGAGCGCAGGGATGAGCGGCGCCAGCGCGCGGCCGCGGCGGCGCTGGAACTCCTGGGCCAGGTTCGGCGACCACGGCAGGACCTTGTAGGGCATCGGCCGCATGAAGTAGCTCATCAGCGAGGGCTCGTCGGTGAAGCTCGCGATGAAGTACTTGCCCAAGTCATTGCCCAGATGCTTGGCGTAGCCGCCGTAGGTCAGCTGGATGAACCGCTCGGTGGGCGCGGGGTCGAGCAGGTCGATGTAGTGCAGCTTGTCGGCGAGGCTCATCGAGGCGTGCGTGCCCTCGTACAGGAAGTCCTCGGTGATGGCCATGACGCGCCACTGGCCCTGCAGCGTCTCCCAGGTGAGCTTGCCGTCGCGGACGCTGCCCGCCAAGTCCACGGCGGCGCTGGTGTCGATGACCCCGTCCTTCACCGGGTAGGCCGCGGCGGAGACGAGCTGACCGGGCGGCAGGTCGAGCGTCACCGCGCCACCCTTCGAGTCCGCCTCGGCGATCAGCAGCCCCCGCGCCTCCCACTCGGGATGGCCCTGCATCGTGAGCCCGCCCGCCGTACCGGAGGGATACCCCTTCTCGTCGTAGACCCACAGGGCCATGCCGAGCTTCTTCGCCTCCGTCACGCCGCGCACGAGCGCGGCCCACTTCTCCGCGCTGGTGAGGTAATCGGTGAAGGACACGTTGCAGACCACTCCGCCGAACCCTTGGGAGATGAGACTCCGGAACAGCATGTCCTGGTCATGGGGCTTGTCCGGCAGCGAGTGCACGATCTTCAGGATGCGGCAGCTCGCCGGGGGATCGGCGAAGCGCTCGGGAAACGGGCGGTCATCTTGGGGCAGCATGGTCTGTTCCTCCGCAATGCTGACCGGCAGCAGCGTTAGCAGCGGGCCCATCAGCCCCCCTGGTCCGCCGCCGTCGCGGACCTGCAGGGCCAGGACGTTTTCCTCGCCGAAGCGCACCCTCGCCGGCGCGATCCGGTACTCCCGGACGAGGCTCACGGCCTGCGGGACGTCTAGGGGAGTCTCGCCGACCAGCTCACCGTTGACGTACGTGCGGTCGAAGTCATCGACGCTCCCCAAGTGCAGCACGAGTTCCTGCCCCGCCCACTCCCTCGGCACGATGATGTGCTTCCGGTACCACGCGACGCCGTCATAGTCGGTGTAGGGCATCCCGTCCTTCGGCTTCGGCGGCTGGCCAGGACGCGTGTCCGTCACGCCCTGCGCCTCCCAGTAGCCCGGCGCCTTCAGCGTGCGCCACGCCGAGTCGTCGAAGCCCGCCTGCATCCAGCCCGCCTTCTCGCCGGCTTCGTCCGGGTCGATGGCGAAGCGCCACTCCCCGTCGAGGTTGCCCCAGTAGCGGGTGAGTTCAGCAGGCGGCTGCGAAAGCACCTGGCCGATCAGGCAGAGCGGGGCGAACAGAGCAACCGCGCAGACACGACGTGTTGCACGAGGCATCCCGGTCCTCCGTCGGACTAGTGGCCACCGAGACGTCCTGTTCAGCCCGCGAGGGCATTGGACCTTGTGCCCTTCGCCAGAAGGCCGCCCGCACCCCGACAGCGAACGCCGCGCAGCGAATGATCGACCTGCTACCGAGGTGGTCCCATGCGTACCCGGATTCCGGCAGGCGCCGCGATCCTGATGCTGGCGGGGTGCGCCATGGCTGATGAGCCCTTCTTGGGCATCGCGGAACTGAAGTCCGGCCTTTCCGGCAGCATCGAGATTCCCACGCTCGGCACCTGGGACGGCAAGCTCATCTACTGCGTCTACTCGAACGACATCCGGTCGATCTGGGTGCAGTGGACGCGCGACGCGGGGCGGACCTGGGCCAAGCCCGTGCAGGTCATGGGCCTGCCCGGCGGGCGCTACATCACCGACGCGAACCTGCTCGTGGATCGTGACCGGATCACCGTCATCGCCACCCATGTCCTCGATGCGCCCGACCATCCCGGAGCCATCGCCCGCAGCGAGTTCCTCGCCGCCATGACCGACGACGGCGGCCGGACATGGTCCGCGCCGCAGGCGATTCCCCTGCCCCACAAGTACGTCTGCGGCTGCATCCACGCGCCGGTGTGGCTGGACGGCGACCGGGTGGTGATGGGCTGGAGCTGGGATGTGCCGGCGGAGGAGGGGAAGCCCGTCACCGACGAGGGCGCGATGCACCTGCGGGCCGGGGTGCTGATCTCGGGGGACCGCGGCCGCACCTGGGCACCCGGCCAGGACGTCGATCTCCCCGACCAGCCCATGGGCGCCGACGAGCCGGCCATCGTGCGGCTGAGCAACGGCGACCTGTTCATGGTTGTGCGCACCACAACGCGCCCGTACGAGACGGTCAGCTACGATGGCGGCCGCACCTGGGAGCCGCTGAGGCCCGGCCCCTTCCAGGGGTTCAACTCGCCGACCGCGCTGCTCCGCCTGCGGGACGGTGCGATCGTCCGCGCGTGGGACAACAGCTCGACGAACCGCTTCCCCCTCGTCGTGTCCCTGAGCGCCGACGACTGCCGGACATGGACTCCGCCGCGCACGGTGGCCCAGCCGGCGGTGCTGGAGGACGGCTCGCTCTCCTACGCCACGGCCTGCTATCCCTCGCTCGCACAGGCCGCCGACGGAACCATCCTCCTCGCGTGGTGGCAGCGGAGCATGGACGGCCGCAACAGCGTCTGGACTGCACGCCTCAACCGCGAGTGGATCGAGGAGGCGAAGACGCTCCCGCCGCCGAGGAAGATCGTGGCCTTCGGCGATTCCGTAACCCTGGGAGCCCGGCCCGGAGTTACCGAGTACCAGACCTTCCGCTACCTGCTGCAGGAGAAGCTGAAGCAACAGGGCCTGAACGTGGAGGTCATCAACGCTGGCGTCGGCGGCGACAACACGCGGACCGCGCTCGCGCGCCTCGACCGGGACGTCATCGTCGAGCAGCCTGAACTCGTGATCGTCATGTTCGGCATCAACGATGCCGCGATGATCGACGGCGGCCCAACCGCACGCACCGAGCCGCGGGTGCCCCTCGAGGAGTACCGCAGCAACCTGAAGGCAATCATCGCACGCATCCGAGACGCGGGCGCGAAGGTGCTCCTCTGCACACCGACGCCGATGTCCCGCAAGTACGTGTACCAGAACCTCGGCGCATACGCCGAGCATGAGGACATCAACTACCTCCTCCGCGACTATGCCGCGGCAGCGAGGGACGTGGCGAAACAAACGAACGTACCCCTCTTCGATGCCTTCAGCCTCTTCATCGACCGGCCGGACGGCCTGGAGATGATCGAGGACGGCAACCACCCGTACGTGAAGGGCCACGCGCTGATCGCGGAGGCGGTCAGGGAGGCCGTGGCGCGGTTGTTGTGGCACTGACGTTGCTCACCCAAGCTCAGTCCACCTGCTGTCCATGGCGCCGCATGAGCGCTTCCAGCCACGGGCCACGGAGTTCGGGCGGCGCATAGGCAATGAAGTCCAGCAGGCATAGGCGCTCAAAGTCAAGCCCAAGGGAATCGGGTATGACCTCTCGCGCCAAACTGGCCATCCCCTCCTCGCCCAGGATCGCCAAGCTGGCACGGAGGGCAGACAGCGCGACGCCGTCGGCCTGGTCGCGGAGACCGCGGCCGAGCAATGACCGCTCATCGGCGATGCCGATCGTGGCGCCGGCTACCGCAAGCAGTTCGAAGGCTGCTTGACGCGTGCTCCGGTCCTCATGCAGGGCCCACCCCGTGACCTTGGCTCTCACTAAGTCCCGTGAGGCCCGCGGGCCCTGAAGGAGCACACGAGCCGCTACGTTTCGGACCTCCGGACGACCATCGTCCAGAGCCGCCTTGGCCACGGAATCCCACCGGTGGGCGCCCGTCTCCCCCAGTCCTTCTAGGGCTGCCCGGCGAACGCGCCAGTGCCAGTGGGACACGCAGCGCCTAAGCAAGCGCAAGGACTTCGGCGCGCTGAGATGCACGAGGTGCTTCAGGGCCCCTACCGCGGCCCTTCGAACCTGTTCGTCCTCGTCCTCAACGCCGTGCTGCACAAGGGGGAGATCCTCTTCCGTCCCCGCCTGCGCGAGCCACTCGAAGGCCGAGCGTCGGCGGCCGGGGTCTGGATCGGACAAGGCGGCCAGTCGTATCGCGGAAGGACCCATGGCGCGCGTAGACGGCGGGAAGCCCATCCTCTGCGCCACGCCCCACGGGACATCGCCCTGCCGGGGGAAGCGCGGTTCCTGAGAGGACGGATCCAGAGACTGCGCCTCTGCTCCCCACGGCGGCAGGCGGTGAGGGTCAGAGACCTCGGACACGAAGAAACCGACGGGCGCTCCCACCACACCACCGCTGGCGGCTTCCGCGTCTGGCGGTCCCCTGTCATCTGCCGCGCAGGCGTTGCCCATGGCGAGTTGTGACATCAGCTTGACCGTACCTGCGCGCACATGGGCGAGAGGGTCAGGCGCAGGAGCCGCAAGAACGCCGCTCGCCCAGTCAGTCAGCTGCCCGCCCTGAAGCCAGAACCACCCAAGAGCGTGGGTCCAGATGGGGTCGCCGGTTCGCGTCTCCTCCCATCGCACAGAGCCAGCCAGCGTCCGAAGTAGCAGTTGCTCCTCAGGCCCGGTCGGGTGGACTCGATCGCGGCTAGAGTAGAGGATCCGCTGCTCCTCGGGGGCGAGCAACTGGCGTAGGTGCGGATAGGCCTCCGCCTTCCTGCGTAATGAGTCGCGGGCGAACTTGAACGCCCTTTGCTCGCCGCTCAAGTCGCGCGCGACAAGGGCGCCCAGGTAGTCGTGGGCAATCTCGTACCTCTCATTGCCGACTGCCCTCACCAACCGCAGGTCGGCCATTGCCGGAAGCAGCCGGCCGAGGTCCGTCTCCGGGACCTCGCTCTCGGCCGCAATCGCCGCAGCGCTGGCCCGGCTCGTGCGGCCCTCTCCGGCTGCATCCACGAGCGCTTCTAGGACCCGGCGCCCCTGCGCATGGTCGAGTCCCCCACTGGATAGCAGGTCAAGCCGGCGGAGAAGATGGCCCCCGATCAGCGCCCCCAAGGGCGACGCACGGCCCTCTTTGAACGCGCGGTACTCACTGGCGGTGGCAACTCCATCGCAGGCCTTCTCGGCGAGGGCCTCGATTGTGATCTGCAGATAGGGCGGGTACACCCCGGGGTATTCCAGCTCCTCGTACGTCTCGCGTTGCATGTCCTCGAGGATCTCCTCGAGCAACTCCGGGGGCTCGAACCGCAAGCTCGACAGCTCCGGGGCTGCGGCGAGGGCGTCCCGTGCGTCCTCCGGGGAGAGAAGCAGCACGTGGTGCGCCTGAGGCAGGGGAAGGCCGTGCCCATCGGACACCTGACGGGAGATGGCCTCGAAACGGGTGACATACCCGTCACGGTAGCAGAGCGCGACCGCCAACCACTCCCTCTCGGCAGTGAGCACGCGAAGCTCACGCTGCAGCCAGTTGTCGTCAGCCAGACGCCTGACGGCCAAGTCCTCAAGCTGGTCCAGGGCGACGAAGACGCCGAGATGCGCGACAGCCGTCTGGTAGGGCCGTCTGAGGTCACCCACGAGTTCCGACGCGGAAGGCCAGAAGCGGAAGTCGCCCCCCAGAGATCGCCACCCTGGGACGCCGGCCTCGTCACAATCGGGTCTGAGATGCTGGCAAAGCCAGCCCAGGCGCGCGAGGCGTGGGATGACGCCGGCGGCAACCAGCGAGCTCTTGCCCGCCCCGGAGACCCCGAAGAGGCGAGCGAGGGGGAGTGCGTTGTCTCCGGTCACTCCCTGCACGACTTCATCTATGAGCCCGTCGCGCCCCTTGAATATCGCCTCATGCTCGCCCGCGAACCAGTAGAGACCCGGCGAGGCGGCGGCCTCCGGCACGCTGGGCGGGGACGGTGGCCTAGGGCGAGACGGTTCCACTCGGGTCGGCAACCCGTTGCCTGCAAGCCAGGCCGTGATCGGATCAAGTTCGTGGCCCTGCGCGAGGCTGACCAAGCGGTCACAGGCCCACTGCTCCGCCAGAGTGTTCGGGGCACACTCTAGCAGGATTGTGCGCTTGCTGTCGTCGAGCCGCCAACCGGTGATGGCGCGGCGGGCCGCGTAGACTGCTCGCTGTCGCCTGGCGACGAGACGTGCAGGGTCGGCAGTTTCGTCGACCCTTGTCTCGCAAGTGGCCAGGATGTCGGCCAGCTTGGCGACCAGTGCTAGGCGGCGCGGACGGACGTGGGCTTGACCCAAGGCTGCGACGTTCGATTCGAGCGGGATGGCTGACATCGCGGCTGCGAGTTCCGGGCCCGTGAGGTCATGGGCGGCCGTGATCTCCGCGAGCACCAAAGCCTCGCCCCGGGAGACCGCGATGCTATCGCAGGCCGCGAGCAGACGCTGCGCGCCCGCCTCGCCATGACCCTCGGACCCGGCCTCGCGTCCGACATCGTGCGTGATCAGGGCCGCGGCCAGTAGGTACAGTTCGGCGGGAGAGAGGTCGTCCGCAAGGCCAGCCTCGCAGACAAGGCGGGCAGCGTTGCGGTCGTCATCCTCGCAGTGCTTCTCACCGCGCTGGTTCCCGTCGGGCCCCATCTCGTTCGGCGGGTAGAACTGACGCGCCCAGTCGCGAAGGCGAACCAGCTTGTCCAGGAGGCTAGAGCGGGCGGGCAGCAGGTCCTGCAGGCTGTGGGCTTCGCGCCCGCCCTTCGCGGACTTCGACGGACTGCGCTTCACAGTTCGCCGCACCTCCCACCTTGCTGTGGGTCTCATGTGAGTATAGCCCTGACCCGCTCCCGGCGCAACAGGACCCGCGGGGAGGCGGCGCCGCCGCTGGGCGCGAACAGCCGAGCATCATGGACAGCCGAAGGGAGCGTTGACGCCATTGATGCAGGGCCTCACAGTCATCCTGGCGACGGTGTTGGTGGCGCTTGTGGCCGATGACGCCCTGGCGCAGCAGGCGAAGGTCTGGACAGACGTCCGCACGCTGACGGTCGAGGGGCAGGGGTGGACAGAGACGGCGTCGCCGTTCGACCGCCTCCCGGCGAAGGCGAAGGGCGTCATACCCGATGCGGTGTGGAGTTTGGGCACGAACTCGGCGGGGATTGCCGTGCGGTTCGTCACAGATGCGAGCACCATCTGGGGGCGTTGGGCCCTGCGATCGAGCGGGCTGGCGATGACTCACATGCCGGCGACGGGGATGAGCGGGCTCGACCTGTATGTGCGGATGCCGGTGGACCAGCAGAAGCCGCCCGGCCAGGTGTGGCACTGGGTCGGCGTCGGGCGCCCGGAGCAGCAGACCAACGAGGTCGCGCTGGTCAGCGGCATCCCGGCCGGGGAGCATGAGTTCATCCTCTATCTGCCGCTGTACAACGGCGCTGCCTCGGTGGAGATCGGCGTCCCGGAAGGCGCGAGCCTGGGGAAGGCGCCCGAGCGCGCGAAGCCGATCGTGTTCTACGGCACCTCGATCACGCAGGGCGGGTGCGCGTCGCGTCCCGGGATGGCCTATCCGGCGATCGTCGGGCGGATGCTGGACAGGCCGACGATCAACCTCGGCTTCTCGGGCAACGGGCAGATGCACCCGCCGGTGGTTGATCTCCTCGCCGAACTCGACCCGGCTGCCTACGTCATCGACTGCTGCCCCAACATGAGCCCGGACCTCGTCACCGAGCGTACCGCGCCCCTGGTGCATCGGCTAAGGGCAGCCCATCCTGACACACCCATCGTCCTGGTCGAGAACATCGAGTACCAGGCCTCCGCGTTCCTGCCCGGCACACGCAACGGATACTGGACGAAGAACGCGGCCTTCCGCGGGCAGTACAATGCGCTCGTGGCCGAGGGCGTGACCGGCCTGACCTACGTGCCGGGGGACCCGCTCTTCGGTGATGACGGCGAGGCGACCGTGGACGGGACGCACGCGACCGACCTCGGCTTCCTGCGCATGGCGCAAGCGCTGGCGCCGGTGCTGGCGGCAGTGTTGGGGGACTGACGACGGAACTCGCGTCATCTGCGAGTTTCGCTATCTGTCCCCGAAGTTGCCGTCCCCTACTCCAACACCTCGACGATCACCGGCTCCATCGGTCCGTGGTCGGTGAGGTGGTACTCATAGGTCCACGCGCCGTGGTTCGGTGAGAAGGAGTCCGGGCCCGTGCCGGGGCCCCACGGCGTATGGAGCGGGCCGAGGATGTTCTTCCGTCCGCCGATGACCTCGACGATCACCTCGTTCTCGCCCTCGTGCAGCGCATCGGTGAGGTCCGCCTGGAACGGGCCCCATGGCAGGACGAACGTCTCGCCGTTCACGTGAACCGCGGCGGCGGTACAGGCGAGGTTCGGCAAGGCCAGCCGTAGGCGTCTGCCCTCCGGCGGGGCCTCGACCGTCAGCTTGTACCGAACCGCCCCGCCGTAGAAGGGCAGGCCCTGACCGACCCACGAGCCCCACTCCAGCTCCGCGACGGGCGCGATGAGCGTGACGTTGTCGGGTGCGAGCGGCCTATCGTCATCCAGCGGCGCGACGCCGAAGTCGCCCACGAGGTACAGGTCCTCCAGCTCCATGTCGGGCCGGTAGTCGAAGCTGAGCGTCACATCGTTGCCGCCCACCATCAAGTGTTCGGTGATGTCGATCGTCTTGATGTCCTCATCGACCCAGTACCCCTCGACGCCGCTCACGTGCGTCCCGTTGATGCGGATCTTGCAGTCGCCCGGGTTCTCCAGCGCCAGCGCACACTTCGCTGGCATGGCGGTCACATGGAAGTGCCACTCCATCACGCACCGCCCGCGCGGCGCGGTGTCGATGACGCCGGTCGCGTAGAGGTAGTATGGCTGATGCTCGTTCCCCAGGCGCGTGCCCAGGCCGTAGCGTGCGCGGATCAGCTCATCGGCCTTGAGCGTCGGCACGGCCTCGGAAAACCCCTCGCCATCCACGCTGAACCGGCAGGTGTCCAGCGGCAGCGTGTTCGGCTCCGTGAGTTCGGTGGGGTAGGGGCCCTTCAGCTCCTGCACGGTGGCAATGTCCAGCGGCTCGGGCGGCTCCGCCGCGTCCGGGACGTCGACTCCAAACGTCAGCAAGGCCGAGCCGCTCGGCGGCAGGTCGAGCGTCACGCTGACGAACTCGCCGTCCGTCCGTGACTTCACGCGCGTCCTCTGCCCGGTCAGCGGATCCCAGAGCACGACGGGCGCTGCGCCCTGCAGCGTCACATCCAGCACGTGCTCCAGCGCGCGGTCGTGGGATTGCAGGAACAGCAGTTGCCCCGCGCCGACCTGGCGCAGCATCGCCCAGACGGTCTCCTGCTGCATCCCGCGTTCGACGATGTCCACGCGCCGCGGCAGCAGCTCCTCGACCGTCGCAACAAGGTCCTCCTTGTCCGGCTCGCATGACTCGGACGCCTCGATGAGATCGGCGAGGCCCTCGTCCGTCTCTGCGTCGATCCGGGTCGGTGGATCGCCGACGAACAGCACCAATCCGCCTCGGCCCTGGAACTTGCGCAGCAGCTCGACCGTGCTCGACCGCAGCGTCACACACGGTGGCACGATCACGAGACGGTACTCCAGCCTGCCGACCCGCAGGACGTCCCCGAAGACCTCCGCATGCTTCGCGAGCAGCGACTCGTCGCCGAAGTCCCAGTCGTAGTGCTGCCCGATCAGCGTGTACATGATCCGCGTCAGCGCATCCTGCATCTCCCGCAGCGCCGGTGGCGCCTCCCTGATCGCGCCGCAGACCATCCCCCACGCGCTCTCGATGGGATGGATGATGAGCACGTCGCGGACGGGCTGGCCCTGCGTCAGCATCAGGCTGAGACGCCCGAAGTAGTCCTCCACCGCGCGGTAGTACGGCCACCACGGGCTGTGGTCGCAGATGCTGGCGGGGTAGTCGCGCTTCGCCCCGCCCGCGAGGCTGTAGTGCGTCAGGTGCTGGCAGCGGAAGTTCACCCCCGCCGCGAACTGCCAGTCGCCCTGGAACTTGTGCCCCTCCAGCGGCCAGTCCCAGCCCGTGCACCCGTACAGCTCGCTGAGCACGCGCTCGCGGCCAAACTGGTCGGCGACGGAGCTGCACTGCTTCGCGGTGAGCAGTTCGTGCGTCTGGTCGGTGAGGATGTCGATGCCGGGCCACTGCATCCACTCGTAGTGGGGCATACACGCGCCGGCCGCCGTGGTCTGCACGTCCAGCGCGCCCTCCAGTAGATAGTGGCCGGTCAGCGCGATGTGGTTCCGCGCGCACCACTCGCCCAGGCGTTGGCTGAAGTGCTCGACGAACAGCTCCGTCATCGTCCGATGGTAGTCATGCCGCACCTTCGAGAAGCCGCCCGCAACCGGCAACACGAGTTCAGGCAGGTGCTCCCGCAGGTCGTACCCGCGGCGCGCCTGGAACTCCTCCACCATCCGCCGCGTCCAGGGAATGCGCAGCTGCCCCTCCGCCGAGCCCGCATTCCAGAAGCCGTCATTCGGCTCGTCGGTGAAGATCGCGGGAATCACGTCGCCGAAGTCGGCGCCATAGCGCTTCAGGTACTCCTCGTGCGTCACGCGCATGTACTCGCCCATCGCCTCGGGGTCCATCGTGTCGAGGTACCCGCCGTCGTTCGTCCAGCCCGTCGGCATCTCCGTGCAGACCTCGAAGGTCAGCAGCTCTCCCTCGCCCGCCGCCTCGCCAGCCTCGTACGCCTCGAGGGTCCCGTCGGCGCCTCGCTTAACGCGGAATGCGCCGAGCTCAGCCACGCGATGGTCTTCCGGCGAACCGGCCTCCTTCGACGGACCGGGCGATGGATGCCCCGTACCCGCATGGGCGATCGGAACGCGCGGATCGCGCGCCAGCAGGTAGTGCGCGCGGAACTGCGGGTTCGCGCGCGTCACGATTCCACCCGCCGGCCCGGACGGCCAGCGGTCCTCATCATACAGGTAGGCCTTCATGCCCAGCTCGCCCGCCTTCTCGACGCACGCGCTGATGCACGCAAACCACTCGTCGGACAGGTACGGCGTCTTCAGCCCGTAGCGACTGTGCATAAAGAACCCGCCCATGCCCGCGCGGTGCATCGACTCGACCTGCCGACACAGCCGGGCCGGGTCGAGCCTGCTGTTCCACGACCAGAACGGCGCGCCGCGGTAGATGGCCGGCGGATCGAGCCACAACGGGGTGACATCGCGCAGCGGTGACATGGGGTTGACTCCCTCTCAGGGACATCGCGGCTGAAGCCCGATGTACCGGTGGCTCGGGCCCTGGTGTCGCGCTCCTAGCGCCTGGGCAACACCAGGGTCCCGTCGCCCACGACCTCGACCGCCCCGTCCCGGACGGCAGCATTCACGGCCTCAGCGGCCCACTCACGTATCTTGGTGCCTGCTCGCTCGAACCCGAAAGCCCGCGCCACCGCCACGGCGCACTCATCTCGCTTGATGCCGAAGGACGCAGATACCGCCTCCAGGACAGCCTGACGGACCTCCTCCGGCGCGATGTGCTTCCGACCCCTGACCTCAGGGGCGCCAGCGTGAGTCCTGACGATGATCGGGCGGGCCTCTCGGCACCAGACGAAACCGCGCTCCATCCGTACGACCCCTCGGCGTGAGAGCGCGGCGATACTCCGTGTCACGAGCCGTCCGATCTCTGCGCCACAGCGTGCGAGGCCGAATGCGCTTGCCACCCGCTTGGCTACGACGCCTTTGTGGACAGGGGATTCCACCTCTACAACCTTCGCTATCAGCGACAGGAAGCCGGGATCGCGCGCCGCTGCCCGGGTGTAGAAGCTCTCCGGGCTACCTGCCACGCCGAGTTCGGCAACCCGATAGACATGCGGGGTGCCCTCTCCGCCGGTTGCGCCAGGGCTCACTTCCGCTCTCGCTTCCTCCCGCACGGGCGGAGCAGGCACGACTGTGGGTTCGGTGGTGACAGCGTCCGCGGGGGACGCTGCGGGGACCTCTCTGGTGGGCGGCTCAGGCAGAGCGCGCACCTTGGCGACCTCCTCCAGGACTCGCCGGATTTGCCGCACCGGGTCCTTCACCCAGTCCGTAGACCAGATCCGGATGATCCGCCATCCCAGACGCTCCAGGACCTGCTGCCTCAGGCGGTCCCTGTCACGCGCGGTGCGAGCAGAATGGTACGTGGCGCCATCGCACTCGATCCCCAACAGGTACCTTCCGGGGTGCTCGGGATCGAGGACCGCCAGGTCAACGCGGTATGCCCCGCAGCCCACTTGGGCCCGCATGTCCAGGCCACAGTCGACTAGCGCCGCGCGCACGGCCTCCTCGAACGGCGACTCTACCTCGCCCAGCCCGCCATCAGCGGAGGATGCGAGCGCTCCCGGCCCCTTCTCTGCGTACTCCAGATACCTCCGCAGCAGCAAGGGCCCCCTCGACACGCCCAGCGGCATGTCGTCGGCCTTGATCGAGCTGACGACGATCACGCGGTTCCGCGCTCGGCTGACGGCGACGTTCAGCCGCCGCTCTCCCCCCTCCTGGTTCAGTGGCCCGAAGTTCATGGTCAGCCTTCCGGTCTCGTCTCGGCCGTACCCCACGCTGAGGATGATCGTGTCGCGCTCGTCGCCCTGCACCGTCTCCAGGTTCTTCACGAACAGCCCCTCGGGTTCGTCCACGGCGCTGAGAAGGCGCTCGTACGTCGCGTCGCGTCGGGCGAGGTCCTCGATTGCGTCGTGGATCGCTTCCTGCTGCGCCTGGCTGAGCGCCACGATCCCCAGCGAGTCATCAGGGTACCGTCTGTGCAGCTCGCCGACAAGCACGGCCACAGTGCGTGCCTCGTTGCGGTTCGTGCGGCTCTTGCTGCGGTCGTAGACGCCTTCTGTGCAGTACACGAGGCGCGGACCGAGGTCCAACTCAGTGCGGTCGGCGTTGGGGAAGGTCACCAGGCGGTTTGCGTAGAAGTGGTGATTGGAGAAGGCGATCAGCGAGTCGTCGCGGCTGCGGTAGTGCCATCTGAGCGCCACCTCGGGCATCCAGGTGGCGCATTCGTCAAGGATGCTCTCAAGCGTCTCGTCCGGCGCCTCCTCGTCGTATCCGTCGGACAGACTGGCCTCGAAGAAGTTGGTCGGGGGGAGCTGCTTCGGGTCGCCGGCAACGACGAGCGCGTTACCCCGGAAGACGGCGGTGATTGCATCTTCCGGCTTCACTTGAGACGCCTCATCGAATATCACCAGGTCGAACTGCAGACGCTCGGACAGCAGGTACTGACTGACGGATAGCGGGCTCATCAGCATGCAGGGGGTCAGTGCCTGGACGAGTTCCGGGACCTCCTGCAGCAACTGCCTGATGGGCCTTGGGCGCCGTCTGGAGATCTCGCGCTTCAGCGCGGCGGCTTGCCCGCGGGCCTCCCCCCCGCCAGCCCCTGAACTGCTGCCCCTAACGCGTTCGCGTACCCGACCGGCGCCGGAGCGAACCGCCCCGAGATCCAGGTGCCGGAACATCGTGACCAGCTGCTCCATGCGCCTCACGCCGAACTCCGCCAGATCCTCTCGTTCGGCGTACGCCTCCGCCAACCAGAGCTGCCACAGTCTCTTGTAGAACGCGCGTCGCAGATGCCTTGCAGCTTCCGCGCTTGTCAGCAGCAGCGCATGCAGGTTCCTTATGCCAAGGTCGTAGGCGCGCCGGCCCAGGCGGTTGAGTTCCTGCCAGTCTCCCACGTCTGCGACCCGTCGGAGGCCGATGTCCGCCCACTCGGCGATCCGAGCAACGCCGAGGTCGCGCACGTCTACCTCGCCGAAAGGGTCGAACTTGTCTGCAAAGCACCGGCGGAACCACGCGGTCCGGCCCACCACCTCATCGACTCCCTCAGCCAAACGCCCCCCCCCTGGCGCCAAGTTCGGACGCCACTTCAGCAAGGCCCTCCAGGCGGGCCCTCAACCACTCGGGCGTGCAATCCGCGCCGAGAACCCGTTTGAGCTCCGCGACGGCGGCCAAGTCCGCGAGCACGGCGCCCCATTCAGTGCGTGGGCCGCGGTAGGCACCCCCGAAAGCGGCCCGCAGCTCTGGCTCCGTGTCGACAAACCACCGCTCCCCATGCCTCACCTCCCCCAGGTGCGCAGCATCCGCGGCGAACTCGGCAAACGTGCGCCTTGCTGCGGGGTCCCGCAGGTGCGCACGGAGCCCTTGTACGTCCCGTCGTGCGCCCCACGCTCGGCCCCACCAACTGCGCCGGTAGTGGACGAATCTCTCGCAGAGACCGTCGAGGTCGTCGGCATACAGGGAGGCCCGGTACGCGCCGGCCAAGGCGCCTCTGGCAGTGCTGAGACGGACCGATGCTTCCTCCGCCTCTGTGGCGAGTTCGACGAGCCTCTGTAGCGTCGGGAGGCCGGCCCAGTCTGGCTGGACGATGCCGGGCCGGAGCCGCCCGAGCATCTGTGAGGCTGCTGCGAGAGCGCTGGCCCGTCCGAGCGAGCGGGGCGGGGGGACCGCCATGGCCTCCGCCACCTCCTCCGAAGACCGAGCGACCTCCTGCGCGGCCCAGCGCAACCTCTCGACGTCGCCCTGGAAACCCGCACGTGCGGTGGGGTCACGGACTGGTGGTTTGAAGCCCCACCAGGGGTGGCGGTCGGCCTCTTCGTACACATGGCTGACTGTCTCCAGGTCGCCCAGCAGGCCTTCGACCTCGGCAAACCACCGTCGGTCCAGGCCGGCAACTCGCGGGCCCAGCGTGAAGGGCAGTGCGGGCGCGTCAGCGACCTCTGACAGCTTCCCATGGACCTCGTAGGGCGTCATCCCCGCGACCCCGAATGGGGCGTGAAGCGAGCGTGCATAGCCGTTCAGACGCTCACGGCAGAAGTCGGCTTGTGCGAGGTCTACGAGTCGGTCTGTTCCCGCTCCCTCGACGCCCCGGAGGCGAGCATCGAGTTGGTCCAGAACCTCGCGCTTGTTCCCGCGGAATCTGTGGAGGTTCAGGCAGAACTGGGTAAGGCCGCACTCACGGAGGCGAGCTTCGACGACCTCCAAAGCGGCCTTCTTCTCGCTCACGAAAAGCACGCGCCGAGTGTCCGCAAGCATGGCCGCGATGGTGTTAGCGATGGTCTGGCTCTTCCCCGTGCCAGGCGGGCCAACGAGGACGAAGCTGCGGCCTCTGCGTGCTGCGGCGATGGCCTCCCGTTGGCTTGAGTCTGCGTCGAGAACCTCGAACGACTCGTCATAGGGCGTCCGCCGGTCCAGCTCCTCACCAGTGGGTACATCCCACTCCGCGTCTACAGGTATGTGACGGCATAGCCCGCGCACGATCGGGTTGCTGAGGGCCCGTTCGTTACTCCGACCCAAGTCCTCGTACATCACAGCCTTGGCGAAGGACAGAAGGGCGAGCACCGCGCCCCGGCGGACCGAACTCCGCGCGAGGCCCGCCGCTGCCTTGCCGACCTCGTCCACGTACGCGGTAGGGCTCGCAGGGGTGGAGTCCGGCGTGGCGAGCGTGGGGAGTTCGAGCGAGAAGTCGCGCCGTAGCTTCTCCGCGAGCGCGATGTTCGCGATCGGGGGATCGCCCAGTCCCCGCACCGACATGCCGCCTCCCCTCCTGCGGACCAACTCCACAGGCATGAGCACAAGGGGGGAGCAGATCTCCTCATCGCTTGAGTCTGACTCATGCCAGTGGAGGGACCCGAGAGCCAAGTGAAGCGTGTGGACCCCCAACTCCGCGACCGACTCCCTGCTCTTTCGGTACAAGTTCGTCAGCGTTCGCTCGAGGTCCGCTTCTGTCAGTGCGGTTCGGACCGTCAGCGGTCCCTCGCCAGTGTGCGCGGTGCTCGGGGCCCCGTCAGTTGGCTCACCCCCACCCTCTCGCGGCGCAAAGACGATCTGGGCGCCGTCCCTGGAGAGGTGTGCGCACAGCTCGTCGATGTCAGCCCCCTCCAGCCGGAGCGTGCCGCGGCGGGTCTCCTTGAAGTACAGGAGGCGGTTGCGCTTCCCAAGGTCGATCAGCCTGGCCTTCCAGGCGTCCAGCCTGGCCCTCAGATCCTCGGTCCCGTCCGCACGCATATGCATTGCACCCCCAGACGCACGTCAGGAGCGACACAGAGCCTTCATTCCTCCACCACCACGCGGAACCCGACGTTGTACACCGGCTGGGTTGGCCGGTAGCTCAGGCGGAACGCCGAGCGACAGCGCCGCGGCATGTCATCCCACGAGCCCCCGCGGACCGCGCGTTCCTCATTGGGCTTGGGCTGCTCGCGGCCATTCCCCGGGTCGTAGGGATAGGGCCGGTAGGCGGTGGCGGTCCACTCACACACATTCCCGTGCATGTCGTACAGGCCCCACGGGTTCGGCTGATAGCGCCCGACATCGCATGACGCCACAGCGCCGTCGTTCTGCGTGTTGTCGCGGATCGCCCAGGGCTTGAGGTTCCCGAGGTTCGCATCGGCGAAGTTCGCGAACTTCGCGAGGTCTGCGCCGTCGCCGCAGGAGAAGGCCGTGCTCGTGCCCGCGCGGCAGGCGTACTCCCACTCGGCCTCGGTCGGCGGGCGGCACGTGCTGCCGATCCTCTCGCCCAGCCACTTGCAGAAGCGCTCGGCGTCCAGGCACGAGATGCGCGCCACGGGTTGGCTCGGCCCGTTCATCGGCACGCCCGGCCCGACGCGGTCCTTGCCGTGCGTGTCGATCCAACCGGTGTTGTGCGCGGGGTCGAAGAGCGCGTACTGCTGGTTTGTGACCTCGAACTTGCCCAGCCAGAACGCCTTCCCAATCCGCACACGCGCCGTCGGCTGCTCATCGAGATCGAGGGGCGACTCCCCTTCCGGCGCACCCATCGTGAACTCCCCGACGGGCACCTGCACGAGGGTGATCAACACGCCATTGCCCAGGTCAACCGTGCGCTCTGCCCCGGCGCCTTGCGCCAACGCAACGCCACACGCCAACGCAAGCGCGCCCAGGATCGTGCCGTAGGTCGGAGCGCCAGCTCCGACGCTGTTCGCCCGGTCCTCACCCATCCTCAGCCGCCCCTCCCCTCGGCGAGGGCCTTGCGTGCGGCGGCATCGGCGGCGCGCGCCTCCTCCCGGCGGACGACCAAGTCCTGCGGCGCCTGCTGCTGATGGACCTCCTGCCAGTCGCCGTAGTAGGGCACGTTCAGGTCGATCCACGTGATGAGCCGATCCCACTCCTCGGCGTTGAGCTTCACATCCTTGTGCCCCTTCTTCAGGAGCTGGATGAGCTGGCTCGTCGTGGCGTCGAACTCGCACGGCGGCAGCATGTGGATGTCCGCCTCCAGCCCCGGCCGCCTTACGTACGGGGCCAGCGCAGTGTAGGCGACGCTGTACTTCACCTCCGGCTTCGTGCTCTTGCCGCGCAGGTCTACGCGCTGCTGCCCGTTGTGGCACTCCACGCAGTGCCGGTCGAGGACGGGCTGCACCTCGACCTCGAAGCGGAAGGGCCGCGGCTCGCCGTACCAGGGCTCGATCTCGCTGATCCCCTTGCGCGTCGCGAGGGTGTGGGCCGTCGGCGGGGTGTGGCCGCGGGGCTCGTGGCAGCCGACACACGCGAGGTGCTCGCCCGGCATGGCGGTGAACCAGCTCCGCATGTGCTGCTGGGCCATCCCCTTGCCGTCCAGCGGCTGCACCGCAATCGGCGTGTTGGCCGGTACGCGGAACAGCGCCGACCCGTCCTCGTAGACGGGCACCGTCCCCCAGATCTTCTTCACATCCCACGTTCCGTCTTGGCTGATCCCGTACTGGTCGCCGTTGCCCCAGTAGCGGTAGACCGGCTCCACGATCCTCAGCTTCTTGATCGTCCCACGCGGGACGCCCGCCAGCCCGCCACCCGCGTAGATATCCTCCAGGCGCACGACCGCGTCCTGCTTCCCGTAGTTCACGCGGCTCGGGACGACCGGCGGCATCGGCCGGGCCCGCAGCGGTTGCGGCTCGAACAGGTTGGCGTCGGGCTCAATGTAGATCGGCACGAGGTTGTCGAACACATCCACCAGGTAGATGCCAAACGGCCTCCCCGCCTGCGGCTGACACGAGACGATGAAGTACTTGGCGGACAGGGGATAGGGCATCAGGAACTGCGGCCACTGCCCGGTCGCGTACTGGTCGATGATGAGCTCCTCGGGCTTGCGGTGCCGCTGCGGGAGAAGCTGCACCACGCCCTCGGCCCCCTTCGCGCCGCGGTCCACATCGAGGATCGCCACCTCGCCCATGCGCGGGTTGCCGTGGTGCCCCGAGACGATGCACACGACCTGCGTGTCGCTGCCGGGGATGGGCGTGGTGTAGTAGATGGCATTCGGGAAGTACGAGTTCGAGGCGTAATACGCCATCTGCTCGGTCCCGTCGGGGTTCATGCAGAAGAGGATGCGGCTGAAGTAGTGCGGTGTGTCGTTGTACTCCCACCGCGTGTAGAGGATGCGGCCGTCGTTCGTGACGTACGGGTGCCAGCTATGGTCCTGGTCGAAGGTAAGCTGCCGGACGAACTCGCCCTTCGCGTTGCAGCGATAGAGCAGCCCCACGCGGTCCGGCCCGGTGCACGGCACGCCCTGGAAGTTGCGGGTCGAGCAGAAGAGGATGTCGCCGTCCGGCAGGTAGCAGCCGTCGTAGTTGTCGATGTCCGGCCAGGGGGAGGTCGTCACCTGCCGCAGCCCCGAGCCGTCCACGTTGATCTCATACACGTTGTAGGGGTTCTGCGGAGTCTCCTCGACCATCGAGAACAGGAACCTGGCACCCGACCAGTGCAGGTCGATGTCGCCCAGGAACGGCCCCTGCCTGTGGATGATCTCGCTGACCTGCGGGTCCTTCGCCACCGGTGACAGCACGCTGATCCACGTGTCGTAGGCCATCCGCGCCAGGCTCGCGTTCCCGTGCCAGTTCTGAGGCAACCCATGGTGCCCCTTGCGCCGGATGAACAGTAGCTTGTCGATCCGCGCGATCAGCGGGTTGCCCTCGACGAGGGCCTGCCGCCGGAAGTCCGCCACGCTGCTCTGCCAGCCCGGCAGCCCCGCGGGGGGATCGTCCGCGCTCAGCAACCTCTCGCCCTCGCCGAACAACTCCCGCAACCTCGCGCGGAACTCCCCGGCGCGCGCGTAGTCGGTCGGGTACGTAGTCGCCAAGTCGTTGATCGCGAGCCCCGCGCACGACAGCTCGTACTGAGTCTGCATGACCTCCGACACCAGCCGCGCCGCGCAGTACGCCACCCGCGCGGTCGCCACGGAGTCCCCCTGGCCGCCCGCCACGAGCTTGTCCACCGCCTGCTGCAGCCTCTCCGCCGACCGCTGGGAATCGTCCACTGCGATCCAGGCCACAAGCTGCTTCGCGTTGTCGGTGCGCGAGCCGACGGCGCCCCGGTAGCGCGAGAGCAGCGTCCCGTCGTCAACCGGGCTGCCGGACTTCTCCCAGATGCCGTCGCTGCGCTCCCAGTCCATCTCGCGCAGCGATTGCGCGTCGCTGAAGTCGCGCCGCAGCATGTCCCACAGTTCGTCCACGCGTCGGCCGTGCTCCGGGGCCTCGCCGCCGCTGCCGGCATACGGCTTGAGCGAGAAGTAGTACCCCCATCCGCCGGTGCGGTTGACAATCTTGAGTAGCAGGTCGTTGTCGCCCGCCTGCAGCTTTGCCTTCACCACGTCCTGGTCGGGCGCAGGGCCGCGCGGCACGTCGTTCGCGTGGATGCGCTCGCCGTTCAGGAAGACCGCCAGGCCGTCGTCGCTGCCCAGGTACAGGTTAGTCTCCATCGCCCGGTCGGCGGTCAGCACGCGGTGGAAGTACGCGATTGCCCCCTCGGTGATGTCGAAATGCTGGTGCAGGTCGATGACCTGCCCATCGACCAGCCTGTGCCCGACCTTCCACCGCGCCTCCGAATCGTCCATGCCCGGATAGACCGCGTCGAACTTGATGTCCGTCTCGGGCGGGTAGACCGTGTTGAACTGCCGATGATCGGCGTTGCTGAACGAGCCGATCATGTGCCACGGCCCGAGCTTGATGCCCTCAGGCGCCTGCTGTCCGGCCCGCTCGACGGCCTCCTTGGCTTCGAGGTCGGCGAGCGCCGACGTCGCGGCCTGCCAGCTCTCCTGCCACGTCGCCCTCTTCGCGTAGAGCGCCTTGGCGTCACCGGCCTCGGCCGACGCGACCGTCGTCGCAAGCGCCGCGAGGACCGCGCATGTAAGCCAGCGCATGGTCTTGCCTCTTCCTCGCCGTCCGTATGTAGGGGCGCCATTCAGATTGTGTTGACAAAGGCACTGTCGGGATTGGTATCCCGACCTACGAGCCACGTAGGGCGCGTAGGAGAGGGCTCTTCCTTTGACAGGGCCCTTTCTCAACACAATCTTCATCGCGCCCGAGCCTTCGCACCGCAGATCCCCTTCCGCACTCCTCGGCTCCTCGGTCCCTCGTTCGCCTCCGGTCCGGGCGTCTCCTCTGCACGTCGCTCGCGCCCCCAGCCGCACCCCATTCGATGCAACAACGGTACAAGCGATTGCTGCGTCTGTGGTAAGAGTGCAGTGGCGGATGCCGGTCGTTGCTTGGATCCTGTCCGTCTCTTGGGTGCCGGCCATGCTCGTGCATTTCCCGTGCGATCGATGCGGCGCTGAACTCACCGCGCAACCGGACTTCGCGGGACGCACCATTCCCTGCAGCGTGTGTCGCCGTCCCGTCGTGGTGCCGGTCGTCGGCTCCCCTCCGCCCGTACAGCCGCGCCTGAAGCGCGTTGAGTTCGACGAGGGCCTGGCCGCCGACATCGCGGCGCGCGCCAACGAGGAAGCGCAGCGCCTGGCCATGGTGGAGGCCCGGCGGGAGACGATCCGGGGCCGAGTCGAGGGTGTGGTCCTCTCGGTAGCCGGCACGCTCGCCATGTCGTTCGGAGGCGCGGGTTTGCTGTTCAGTTCGCAGCTCTGGGTGCCGCGCGGCTCCGGCATGGCAGCTCTCGCGTTCGGCCTGATCACGCTCCTGATTGGCGTGACGGTCTGGCGCCTTTCGGTCGAGACGATGCACCAGGAGTTCCGCCGTCGCGTCCCCGGAATCGCGGACCGCCTCCGCCGCCGCTACTGGGAGGCCCACAACGCCGCGTCCCCTCCAACCACCCCTCGAATCGCTATCATGTAGGGGCGCCGTTCAGATTGCGTTGAGAAACGGTACTGGCGGCTCACCAGAGCCGCGGTACGCCTTGTTCAACACAAGCTCCATGGCGCCCGAGTCCCGCCATCGCGGCTCCCGGTCCTGCCCCCGCCAACCTCCCGCGAACGGCTATTGACACGCCCCTAGCGCGTGGCTATAATCCACGCGTCTTCGGCAGCGCCCGGTGCGGGGGCTGCCGAGTTCACTGATGGACCATCCCGCGGATCGGCAGCCGGACTTGTCCAGGGCCTGCTGTACACAGTTCGGGGTGGAGAGAAACTGGGAGGTGTGGCTGTGCCTGACCTCAACTTTGTTGCACTGACGGGAGTCGCCACGAAGGACGCCACCATTCGTCGCAAAGCCTCCGGCCAGATCAAGGCGGAGTTCAGCTTCGAGGTGGCGAGACCGTTCCTGAGGGCGACCGGGGAGCCGGTGTCGGACCTGTTCTTGATTGATGTATGGGGCGACCTTGGGCGATGGGCCGCAGACAACGTCCGCGAGGGCTCCAAGCTCGTCATCTTCGGGACGCTCAACAAAGAGAGCTACGTCACCCGAGGCGGCGGGCGCGAGCACCTCACGGTCGTGAAGGCGAAGTACCTGCGACCCGCGGATGAGGAGCTCATCGATGGCAAGGTGGACATCGAGGAGCTGAAGAAGGACGACTGGGGCCGCGCGACGCTGGCGAGCCAGGTCAACGTCGTGGACGGCGCCATCGACGGCAGCGCCTTCGACTTCTTCACCTCAGCGGTGGACGAGTAGCGCGCCCAAGCGACGTTCGCCGGCAGTAGGTGTGCCAGGACAGCCGCCTGACACGTGGGCGGCTGTTCTCGTTCGCGGACCAGGCTGCGCGCCCGTTGGCCTGCGGAGTTCGCGATGACCGGCTACGTGCAACTCGGGCGGACCGGCGCGGGCCGGCGGGTGGTTGCGGCTCTGCCCGATTCGCCGCCCGGTGTGTGGGAGGCGCGCGAGGGCGCGCGGGCGGCGCGGGAGCTGGCCTCCTATCTCGCCGGGGCGGAGGCCGTCGTTACTTATGCGGCGGCCGATCTCGCCGACTGGCTCAGTGCGCCGTCTGCCCTTCGCGAGACCCGGAGCCTTCTCGGGCGCCTGATCGACGCCCGCGAAGCTGCCTTGCTGGTTGCGCCTGAGCTGGCGGACTTCTCCCTCGACTCCTTCTGCCGGGCCCACAGTCTCGAGGCCCCCTCTGTTGCCGATGAGACGTCCTTCCCTGAGCGATGGCGCGCGCTGACCGCCCGGTTGCGTGAGCGCGCCCGCGCGCTGCCGCCGCAGGTGGGGGGACTGGTCGCCGCCGTCGCGGGTCCCGCCTGGCCAGACGTCCTGCTGGGCACGCCCGACGCCGGGGGCGCCCTCGGGCGGATGATCGGCGCCGCGCTGCCGCGCCGCCCTCGCCGCGCGCGCACCGCGCCCACCACGTTCCCGCAGAGCCTGCAGGACATGGCCTCGGCCTCCCTCATGCCGGAGGGCACGGTAGCCGCGGCACATCCCGCCTACGAGCATCGGCCCGGTCAGATCGACATGGCCCGCGCCGTGGCGGGTGCCTTCGAGCGCAAGGAGTTCCTACTCGTCGAAGCCGGCACCGGCACCGGCAAGTCGCTGGCCTATCTCATCCCCGCGATCACCTTCGCGCGCAGCACGGGCGCGCCCGTGATCGTCTCGACCAACACGAAGAACCTACAGGACCAGCTCGTCGAGCGTGACATCCCCTTGGCCGGCCGGGCACTGGGCATCGAGTTCAGCGCCGAACTCCTCAAAGGACGCAGCAACTACATCTGCCCCAGGCTGCTCGCGTCGGCAGCGGAGCGCATACAGGAGTCCGTGTTCCGTGACGACCGCCTCGCGCTCGGGCACCTCATCGCGTGGGCTGCGCAAGCCCCCGTCGCCGATCTGGACAACCTATCGCCCGGCGCTCTCGACGTCGCGCCGGCCCTGCGTAGCACGGTCGCGCTGGTGCGCGCCCGCAGCGAAATCTGCTCCGGCCGCAAGTGCGCCTACTATCAGTCCTGCCCCGTCGAGGTCTCGCGGGGGAGAGCCCAGACCGCCGACGTGGTCGTCGTGAACCATGCGCTGTTGCTGGCGAGCGCGGGCACGACGGTGCTTCCCGAGCACGAGCATGTCATCATCGACGAGGCGCACAACCTCGAGGACGTGGCCACCGACCAGCTCGGGCGCGAGGTGACCGATTCGTCGGTCCGCGCCCTGCTGCGTCTGCTGGCGGGCGAGGGACAGCGCGCGCTCCACGAACGGGTCGCCGAGTGGCTGGCCTCCGTCGAGATCGCCGAGGAGAAGCCGGTCGCCGATGGCTGCGCCCTCTTCCCAGAGGTCGTTGCCAAACTCGACTACGCCCTCGAAGACCTCGCTGCGGCCGTCCTCCACTTCATCGACCGCGCTGCTTCCCTTGACCGGGGCGCGGATCGCGCCTCGATCCGCCTCACGCCGGAGGCTCGCGCGAGCCTGCACTGGCAGCCGGTGGTCGAGGCCCTGCCACCTGTCGCCGCAGCCATCGAGGCGACCCAGACCCTCCTCACCATCTTTCTGCACGCCGTC
>Ga0194111_10000206_pt1 | contig 70511 bp, 56 predicted proteins | sample TA2KigC300mmetaG_FD_146194 | JGI IMG/M metagenome (GOLD analysis project Ga0194111, IMG submission 146194) | Freshwater microbial communities from Lake Tanganyika, Tanzania - TA2015033 Kigoma Deep Cast 300m | ecosystem: Environmental > Aquatic > Freshwater > Lake | place: Tanzania: Lake...
CACGCGGCGCAACTTGCCCGTGGTCTTCTGCGCCCGGGACATCGTTTTCCGCCTCGACGGCACGCACCGCTGCAGCGTGGCGCGGTTCCTGGGGCACGACCGCCTGCCGATCGTCGCCGTGACGCCGCGGGACGTGCTCGCCCTTCCCGGACTGCCGCCGGACGTGGCGGACTTCGTGAAGTCTTTGGCCCCGCCCGATCCCGACGTCTTCGCGGCGGGATGACTTTCCCCTTGCGTTGCGCGCGGGAAACGGGTAAGCGCGGCGCATGATCCGGTCGTTTATCTTCAGCAAGGGGCGGATGATCAGCCGCGACGTCACCCTGGATTTTCTCAAGGTGGCGCTCTACGACGAGAACGTCCAGATATGGGTTGACGCCGAGAAGGCCACCCCGGAAGAAACCAGGAATCTCCTGGAAGGCGTTTTCGGCTTCCACCCCCTGGCCATCGAGGACTGCGTCACCCCTTCCGAACGGCCCAAGATCGACGAGTACGAGAATTACGTGTTCATGTGCATTCACCGCATCGACTTCTCCGAGGTGAAACACGAATTCGAGTCCAGGGAGCTCAACGTATTCATCGGCAAGGATTTTCTGGTGACCTACCACGACGATCCGCTGCCCAGCATCACGGCGGCGGTCGACCGCTGCGCCAGGAACCCCACCACCGTGGCCCGCGCCACGGACAAGCTGATCTACGCGATCCTGGACCTGCTCCTCGACGGCTACGGCCCCGCGCTGGACAAGCTCTCGGCGCGCATCGCCGCCATCGAAAAAGCGATACTCATGTCGCCGACCTCCGACGCGCTGAGCGATATTCTCGACCTCAAGGCCGAGGTCCAGCGGCTGCGCCAGATCGTGGCGCCCCAGTGCGAGGTGATCGGCCGCCTGGCCCGCGGCGAGTTCAAGGTCGTGCGCGCCACGATGCTGCCGTACTACCGCGACCTGCTGGACCGCCTGCACCGCATCGCGGACCAGACCGAGACCTTCCGCGACGCGCTCACCGGCATCCTGCAGGTGCAGTTGAACCTGCAGCAGAAGCACATGAACCGCGTCGTGACGATACAGACCATCCTGGCCACGCTTGCCATTCCGATCCTGGTGGTCACGAGCTGGTACGGCATGAACCTGCGACACTGGCCGACGCCGCAGGCCTCGACCGGGGCTTCCTACTTCTGGATCTTCGGCCTGACCGTCACCCTGACGCTGGTGACCTACCTGCTGCTCCGCACACGCCGCTGGATGTAGGAATCTCAGGAAACGTCGTAGATCAGGAACTCGCAGGGCAGATCGCCGTTGGCCAGCGGAAACACCGCGCGCGGCCGCAGGGCGAATTGGCGTCGGTATTCGGGGCTGCCGGCCAGAATGCACACGCGCCAGCCGTGCAGCCGGCTGAAGGCCGCGGCCGTCTCCCGGCAGAAGGCGGCGCCGGCCCTCAACCGCATCCCGTAGGGGGGATTCGTGACCACGATGCCCGGCTCGCCGTCCGCCTGCATCGCCATTGCCGACCGCTCGCGAAAGGCCAGGCGCACCCCCGCCGCGCGCGCGTTGCGCCGCGCAACCCCAAGCACGTCCGGATCGACGTCGGACGCCACGATACGCGCCGCGCAGGGCGCGGCCCCGCGGCGCATTTCGCCCCGCAGGCAGCGCAGCTCTTCCGCCTGCGCGGCGCCGAAATTGGCCCAGCGCTCGAAGCCGAAGCGTTCCCGCCCCAGGCCCGGCGCCGCGCCGCCCGCCCACAGCGCCGCCTCGATGGCGATCGTTCCCGATCCGCACATGGGGTCCGCCAGCCGGTCCCGCCGGTTCCAGCCCGAGAGGCGCAGGATCGCCGCCGCCAGCGTCTCGCGCAGCGGCGCCTCGCCCGCCTCCGTCCGGTAGCCGCGCCGGTGCAGGGCCTCGCCCGCAAGGTCCAGGTAAACCGCCGCGCGCGCGTCAACCAGGTACACGAACACGCGCACGTCGGGATCGTCGCGGCTCACGGAGGGACGCGCGCCTTCATCCGCGCGGATCCGGTCGACCAGCGCGTCCTTCGCCTTGAGCGTGACCACGTTGTCCGGCGCGAAGGCCGCGCCCCGGCACACCGACGCCACCGCGAAGGTCTGCCGCGGCGTCAGGTACGGCCGCCAGTCCAGCGCGCCGATGCCGGCCGCCAGCGCTTCCGCGTCCGGCGCCGCGAACCGCCCCAGCAGCAGGAAGACGCGCTGCGCGATGCGGCTCTGCAGACAGGCGCGCCAGCCCTCGCGCCACGTTCCCCGGAAAGGAATGCCGCCGCGGTTCAGCCGCGCGCTGGCGAAACCAAGCTCGCGCAGCTCCTCGCACAGCGCGCGCTCGGTCCCGGGACTGGCCGAGGCGTAGAATTCAAGCATCTGCATCAGCGGCCGGCTTTCCCGCGCAGGCGGCGGACGCTTTCCACGCGTTCGACGCCGCGGCCGCGTCCGGCCCGGCGGCGCATTATGTCCTCCAGCGCATCCCAGTCAGCGGCCGTCGGGACGCCGTCATAGTCCCAGCGCTCCCGGTCCGAACGCTTGAACTGCCACTTGATGCCGCCGCGGCTGAACGTGGCGCGCACCTCGCGCGTCACGCCGGCGGCCAGCTTCTCCTTCCACGACGTCGTCCTTCTCATAACGAGCATACTAGCACCGTCCCCGGCCCGCCTCAATGCCGACGCACTGCCCCGCAAAAGCAGCTCGTAGTGGGTCAGTTGCGCGGTCGAAACACGCCGGTAGAAGGGCGCGGCGTCCCGCCGCGCCGCGGCGGACCGGGACGGTCCGCCCTACCTCGCCTCCCTGCATAACTGACCGGTTACTGCAGCTCCAGCATCCTTCTTGATGCATTGGCCGGCCGGGGCTACCATCCCGGCGGAGTCGTGATGAGTCGAGACGTACCGAGGGGCTACGCGCCGCGCACGCGCATCGTGTGCACGCTGGGGCCGGCCAGCGGCGACGAAGCCGTCCTGCGCATCCGGCGCGTGACCGGCGCGGGCATCGAAACCCGGGTCGAAATCGGGGGCCTGCTCAAGGAGCGCAAAGCGGTCAGCTTCCCGGGGGCCGCCCCGCGTTTCCCGCTGCTGAGCGCCAGGGACGCCCGCGACGTGGACTACGCCGTCGAACAGGCGCTGGACTTCCTCGCCCTTTCGTTCGTGCGCTCCGCCGCCGACGTGCGCGCGGTGCGCGAACATCTCGGGGGCCGCCTGCCCGGCTGCCGCCTGATCGCCAAGATCGAGAGCCAGGAGGGCATCGACAACATCGCCGCCATTCTGGAGGAGGCCGACGGCGTCATGCTCTCGGCCGAAACCGCCGTGGGCCGCTATCCGGTCCTGGCCGTCGCCATGATGAACCAGATCGTCAGGTACACGGAATGCAACGCGCCCCGCGCCCTGAAGGAGGAGACGGAATGAGAGGCTTGTCAAACCGGCAGACGACGGTGCAGCGCATACGGGCGGTAAGGCGGCGGCAGCACGCGTTTCAGAAGGGCGGCAAGCGCGTGCCGGTCTCGCGGCGGGGCTCCCGCAAGGGACACCTGCCCGCGCTCGCGCTGTGCGGTTCGCTCTGCCTGGCGGGGGCGGGGCGCGTCGCGGAATGCGCGCCGTCGTTCGCCGTCGAGGCCGAGGCGGGCTACGTGCATCCGGCGCGGATGGACGTGCGCATACCGGGCGACTCGGGAACGGACGTGTCGCTGACGGGCGACCTGCGCGCCGGGGGCAAGCCGGCCGGGCGGCTGCGCCTGACCGCGGCGTGGTCGGAGCGGCACCGCGCCGGAGTCCTGGCGGCGCCGCTGCAACTCGAAGCCGCGGGCGAGGCGCCGCGCCGCATCGCGTTCACGGACGCGGTGTTCGAGAAAGGCACGCCGCTGGCCGCGGAGTACAAGTTCAACTCCTACCGCTTCTTCTATCTTTGCACGCTGCACCGCTCGGAGCGTCTGGAGTTCGCCCTGGGCGGCACGGGCAAGGTACGCGACGCGCACGTCCGGCTGACGGGCGGCGGGCGGGACGCGATCAGCACGGATCTCGGGTTTGTGCCCCTCGTCGGGTTCGACGTGGCCTGGCGCCCGGCGCCGGGCTGGCGGCTGCGGGCGGAGGGCGACGCGCTGGCCGCGCCGCAGGGGCGCGCCGAAGACGTGCGGCTGGCGGTGCAACGGGACATTTCCCCGCACGCAACGCTTTCCGCCGGCTACCGCGTGCTGGAAGGCGGCGCGGACAACGACGCCGTTTACACTTTCGCCTGGTTCAACTACGCGGTCCTGGCGCTGCAGTGGCGGTTGTGAGCGCGTCTCGGCCGCAACACACCGGCGACTTGCGCCTGCCGTGACCGTCGGCGGCGCAAGGCCGGGCGGTCGCCGCGGCGGGCGGACCGCGTTCCCGGCCCGGCTTGTCCATGAACAGGCCGCGCTAGGGCAGCGGCGCGGGGGCGCCGTTCCGCTGCGCGCGCTCGAGGTGCAGGTGCCGGATGTCCTTGCCGGTGACGGCATAGATCGTGGCCTCGGCGATGTCCACGGCCTGGTCGCCCACGCGCTCGAAGGCGCGGGCGACGGTCATGAGGTGCAGCGCGCGGCACACCTGCCGGTTGTCCCGCTCCATGCATGCGATCAGCTCGTCTATGATGCTGTTGCGGAAGGCGTCCACCTCGACGTCCATGCGCAGCACGGCCATGGCCTGGTCGCTGGAGCGCTCGGCGAACGCCCGCAGGCAGGCCCGCAGCATGTCGCGCGAGAGCTGCGCCAGCTTCGGCAGGTCCTCCAGGGGCTTGAGCGGCTCCGCGACGACCAGGTCTTCGACGTGCTTGCAGACTTTCTCCGCCTGGTCGCCGATCCTTTCGAGCGCGCCGGTGATGCGGGGCATCATCAGCAGCAGCCGCAGGTCCGCGGCCACGGGGGTGTAGACCCCGATCAGCTCCACGGTGCGGTCGTCGAGCTTGAGCTGCAGGCTGTCCATTCGCTTTTCGTCCTCGTAGACCGACTGCAGCAGATGCGCTTCGCGCCGGACCAGGCTGGAAGCGACGGCCTCCAGCATGCGCTCGGCCATGGCGCTCATTTCGAACAGGTCGTGCATGAGTCCGGAAACGGCTGCGTCAAACTTGACCGGCATGGGCGTCCTCCTTCTTCCGCATACGGCTCATCAGCCGTAGCGGCCTTCCACGTATTCCTCGGTTCGCTTGTCCTTGGGCGTCAGGAACACGGCGGGGGTCGCGGCGTGTTCGACGAGCTCGCCGTGAAGCATGAAGACGGTTTCGTCGCTGACGCGGCGGGCCTGGGCCATGTTGTGGGTGACGATGACGATCGTATACCTCTCCCGCAGGCCGCGCAGCAGGTCCTCGATCTTCTCCGTGCCCTCGGCGTCGAGCGCGGAACACGGCTCGTCCATCAGCAGGATTTCCGGTTTCAGCGGCAGCAGCCGGGCGATGCACAGCTTCTGCTGCTGCTCGAGCTGGAGGCTCGTGCCCCTGACGCGGCGCGGGTCGCCGATCGCGCCGCGCAGCGAGACCTCTTCCAGCGCCTTCTCCACGGCCAGGGCCTCCCCGGCTTTCGAAAGGGCGCCGCGCGGCGTGTGGATGCGCAGGCCGAAGGCCACGTTGTCGTAGACCGAAAGCGGCAGCGGGTTGGGCCGCTGGAACACCATGCCCACGTGCTTGCGCAGCTCGATCAGCGAAACGTCCGGGTCGTAGATGTTCTTGCCGCCGACGCGCGCTTCGCCCTCGGTGCGGACGTTGCGGAAACGCTCGTTCATGCGGTTGAAGCAGCGCAGCAGCGTGGTCTTCCCGCATCCGGAAGGGCCGATGAGGGCGGTAATGATCCGCGGGCGAAGCCGGGCGTTGACGCTCCTCAGCGCCTGGAACGACCCGTACCACAGGTTCAGGCCGCGCGTCTCAATCCCGACCGTCCGGCCGTCTGCGTTCCGTGGCGTGGCCTCGGGCATCAGCCGAACCTCCCGTGGATGTAGTCGTAGGTCAGCCGGTTGCCGGGGTCGTCGGAGAACATCTTCTCCGTGGCGTCCGTCTGCACAACCGCGCCGCGGTTCAGGAAGCAGGTGACGTCGGCGAGCCGGCGCGCCTGCTGCACCAGGTTGGTCACCAGCACGATGGTCATGCGGGACTTGAGGCCCACCAGGACGTCCTCGATTTTCATGGTGGTCACCGGGTCGATGGCAATGGAGAATTCGTCCAGGCACAGGATCTCGGGATCGTGCGACAGGGCGCGGGCGATGGTCAGCCGCTGCTGCTGGCCGCCGGAGAGCAGGCTGCCCAGGGCGTTGAGGCGGTCCTTGACCTCGTCCCACAGCGCGGCCTGCCGCAGGCAGCGTTCCACGATCCCGTCCAGGCGGCGGCGGCCGCGTATGCCCGCGCGGCGCGGGGCGTAGGCCACGTTGTCGTAGACCGAAAGCGGCAGCCCCACCGGCAGGGGAAACACCATCCCGATGCGGCGGCGCAGGTCGTAGACGTTCCATTCGCGCCGCGTGTCCCGGCCGTCCACGCGGACCTCGCCGCGCAGGGAAACGCCGGGCTCGAACTCCAGGGTCCGGTTGATGGCCTTCAGCAGCGTGGTCTTGCCCGCGTTGGCCGGGCCGATGATGCCCACGACGGAGTTGGCGGGGATCCGCAGCGAGACGCCCCGCAGGGCCGGCTTGCGGCGGTAGTTCACCCACAGGTCGCCGATCTCGATCTTGGTCCGCTGTTCAGGCATTGTTTACCACTTCCGGCGATGGCGCAGCCGCACGCGCACGGCAATGGCGGCGCTGTTGAACACCAGGACGAAGCACAGCAGGACCACGGCGGTGGCGTACATCACGGGCTGCGGCACGTCCGGCACCTGCGTGGAGATGGTGAGCAGATGGTACGACAGCGCCATGCACTGCTCGGTGGGCTTGTACGGCAGCAGGACGCCCCGCTGTACCGCCTTGAAGAACACGGCGCCGGTGAACATGATCGGCGCGGTTTCGCCCGCGGCGCGGCACACGGCCAGGATCACGCCGGTCAGAATGCCGCCGACGGAGTTGGGCAGCACGATCGTGCGGATCGTCTGCCAGCGCGAGGCGCCCAGGTTCCAGCACGCCATGCGGAAGGCCTGCGGCACGGCGGCCAGCGCCTCCCTGGTGGCCACGATGATCACCGGCAGCGTCATGATGGCCACGGTCAGCGAGGCGGCCAGGATGGATTTCCCCAGCCCCGCGAACAGCACGAAGGCGCCGACGCCGAAAAGCGCGTGCACGATGCTGGGCACCCCCGCCAGGTTCACGACCGCCAGGTGCACGACGCGCGTGAACCAGTTGTCCTTCGCGTATTCGTTGAGGTAGATGCCCGCCAGGACGCCGATGGGCGCGGAGACCAGCAGCGAGAGCACGACCAGGTAGACCGTGCCCACCAGGGCCGGCCACACGCCTCCCGCGCGCATGCCCTGGCGCGGCACGTCCGTTATGAAATCCCAGGACAGCGCGGGCCAGGCCCGGACCACGAGGTATCCGACGAGCAGGACAAGGGGCAGGAGCATCAGCGCCGCCATCAGCCCGAAGACGGCGGCCGCGACCCTCTGCCGGCGCAGGTGCCGCCGGGTCAGGGAAGTCTCGGCAAACGGCGTTCCCGAAGGCGTCTGTTCGCCGCCGTTCATCGCTTCCCCCGGATGCCCTTCACCACGAGATCGGCCGTCAGGTTGATCGCGAAGGTGATGAGGAAAAGCGTGATGCCCACGGCAAACAGGGCCTGGTAGTGGTGGGCCTCGGGGGGATAGGCCCCGCCGGGACCGGGTCCGATGCGCGGCGCCTCGCCGAGCTCGGCGGTGATGGTCGCCGTGAGCGTGCGCACGGGCTCCAGCACGTGCAGGAACGGGAAGCGCCCGTCGAAGGGGATGTTCACGGCGTGTCCCGTGCACATCAGCACGGCCATGGTCTCGCCCACGGCCCGCCCCACGCCGAGCAGCACCGCGGCCAGCAGGCCGCTCTTGGCCGCGGGAAAGATCACGCGGCGCACGGTCTGCCACTTCGTGGCGCCAAGGGCTTGCGCGGCCTCGATGTAACCGTCGGGCACCGCGCGGATGGCGTCCTCGGCGATGGAAACCACGATCGGCACGCTCATCAGGCCCACGACGATGCCCGCGTTCAACACGTTCAGACCGATCGGCGCGCCCGTGAGGCGCACGATGAGCGGGTTCATGACCATCAGGCCGATGAAGCCCCAGACCACGGAAGGAACGGCCGCCAGCAGTTCGATGAGGATCTTCAGCGCCTCGCGCGCGCGCCGGTCGCAGAACTCCGCCAGGTAGACCGCCGCGCCGAGGCCGAAGGGCACCGCCATCAGCATCGCCGTCAGCGTCACGCTGCCCGTTCCCGCCAGCAGCGCCAGGATGCCGAAACGGCGGTTGACCGCGGAGGTCGGAAACCAGTCCGGACTCAGAAAGAACCCGCGGAAAGCGAACGTGTGGCGGAAGAACGGCCAGGCCTCGCGGGCCACGAAAAAGAAGATGCCGAAGACGAAGACGATCGAGCTGATGCCGCAGAGCCAGACCAGCGCGACCGTCGTGCGCTCGCCGAACGCCGCCAGCAGCCTGCGCGCCGGCCCCCGCCGCGGCAGGCCGCCTTGCGAAGCGTCGGGACGCGTCACCGCTTCTGCGTTCGTGTCCACTAGGGATCGGTCCCGGACCTGACGGCCGGAACGTACCCGGCCTGCTCGACGACCGCCTGCCCCGCCGGCGAAAGGATCCATTCGACGTAAGCCTTGACCGCTCCTTCCGGCGCGCCCAGCGTGTAGACCTGCAGCGAACGGGCCAGGGGGTAGACGCGGCGCTGCACGTTCTCGACGGTCGGCGCATAAGCCTCCGCGCCGTCCGCGGCCCTGATCTTCAGCATCTTGACGTCTTCCGTCGCGTAGCCCATGCCGCTGTAGCCGATGCCGCTCTTCGTGCGCGCGATCAGCTCCACGACGTCCTTCGAGCCCGACATGTCCAGCGAGCCCGGCTTGAAGTCTTTGTCGGCAAGCACGTGTTCGCGGAAGTAGAGATAGGTTCCCGAGCTGTTCTGGCGGCTTATGCGGACGATATCGTCCGCGCCCCCCAGCGCCGACGGATCCGCGCCGAGCTGGGACCATTTCCCGATCGCGCCGCCTTCCCCGTAGATCGCGGCGAGCTGGGCCATGGTGATTTCTTCGAGTGGGTTGTCCTTGTGCACGTATACGGCGATGCCGTCGTAGGCCACCACCGTCTCGACGGGATCGCGGCCCGTGTTCCGCCGGATCTGCTCCCTCTCCGACGGCTCGATGTCACGGCTGCAGTTGGCCACCTCGACGATGCCCTGCATAAGGTCGCGGATGCCCACGCCCGTGCCGCCGCCGGACACTTCGACCGACACGTCCGGGGCGACCCGGTGATAGGTCTCCGCCCATTCCTGGGCCAGGTTCACCATCGTGTCTGAGCCGCCGACGGTGATGATGGTCTTTGCGCCACCGGCGCGGTCCGGACTGCCGCCGCCGCAGCCCGCCGCCAGGGTCATTGCCGCCAGCAGTCCGCATGCGGGCAGGGACGACTTGCTCAACATGGCCATCCTCCTTTGCCTGCTTTACCAGATCGCCCGCAGTCTAGCAGGATTCCCGCGGATTTCAACTCCAGACGCGCCCGAAGGCGCCCGCCACAAACCGATCCATGACCGGCACCGCGCGCCAGCCCGACCAGGCCGAAGGAATCGCATTGGCCGGTTGCGCCGGGTCATGCAGGAGGAGTTGCGCCGCGCGCAGAATCCAAATGCGCCCGTCCGGCGCCTCGCGGATCGCCGCCAGCCCCGTCGAGCCGCTACCGCCGAACCCATCCAGCACCGTCGCCCCCGGCACGGTATGCGCGGCAATGAACAGCGCAATCGCCTCCGGCGAAATCTTCGTCGGATAGGGAGAAGCATTGAACAACGGCCCACCCCGCGTGGCCTGCATGGCCCGCTCGTAGAGGGCACCTAATCGCACCTCCGTGGCCTCCCCTTCCGCCTGTTTCAGAACTCGCGACACACTCATGCCCCCGCGCTTGCCGCTTCTTTCCTGTCCGCCAGCGATGTACTCGATTCAACCCTGGAAACCAAGCCGCCACGCATGCGCCCGGTCCATAGCGCACAGCCCGTTGAAAATCAGCCCGGGAACCCATCGGTTGCGTTCACTTGCACATACCTGCACGTATGGCAGTCGATTCGCACGGTGCTTCCTTGCCGTCCGATCGTTCAGCGCACAACCGTGCCCCCCCCCCGCGCGCCGCTCCCCGCGAGGCTGCTGACATCTTGCGATCATGGTGGGGCGAGTATTCGGGACCGCTTGCCTTCCAAGCCGTCGAGGACCTCGATCATGCGCGGTTTTCGGGCGTTCTCGGCGCGCAACGCCGTGATGAGGCGGTCCCACTCGGCCGTACGCCCGGTGCGCCGGTAGACGGCCTGCATCTTCGCCAGACACGCGCCGGCCGTCTGGTAGGCCGCCGGCTTCGTCATCGCAATCTGGGCTTTGGCCATGCGCAACCAGATGGCCAGCGCCGCGTCGGGGTGCGTTTCCTGCACGGCAGCAGCCACGGCTTCGCCTTGATGGTCCTGCCAGTATCCGCCGCGCTTACCCGGACCGCCGTACCATCGCAGGACATCGTCATGGCGCTTCTCCCGGATCGCGATCTCAATCAGCGTGGCGGTGTCGGGGAAAGACCGGTAACGGACCTTCGTCTCCGGAACGACGAGGGCGCGCTCTTCCTCATCGTCGTAGTACTTCAGGCCGATCGCGATATCCGCTTCACTCCCGCTGCCAATGATGTCCAGGTGGCAGGCGGAGCCAGGATCGGGCGGCATGATCACGGTTTCCTCCCGAAGCAGGCCATCCCACAGCAGAGCATACAGTTCCCGGTCGCTCAGGTGATCCGTGTGATAGAGGAACACCCGCATCTCCGCCAGCTTGTTGATGACCTCCCACAGCTTCCCGTGCAGTTCGGCGTCGGACAGGCTGTCGGGTGGAGGCAACGCCACGCCCGCCTCGTGCAGTTGCGCGAAGCGCGTCCCGCGGGGGGCCTTCTCGAACTCAAGAACGCGTTCCCAGAATTCCTCGACAACCGGCGAGTCTTCATCCTCCTCGCTGCCGGACGTCACCATCTCGCCGCCGCTGATCTCCTCGGCCTCTTTCTTGAGGCGCTCGATACGAATACGCCGATCTGTCTTCTCCAGTTCACGCGAAAGCTCAGACTGCTGTTCGTCATCGGTCATGTGTGTCTCCCTCTCACGCCCAAAACGATTACGCGCGCGCCTTCCGGCCTTTCCGCTTGGCGGTGGGCTTCTTCCTGACTGTCGCCAGCTTCTTGGCCGCCGATTCCAGATCCTCGACGTACCGCTTTTCGGCCGCCTGCTCGGCCAGCAGGCGGCGGCGTTCGGCAAAGGCGTCGTACTGCGACTCGGCCCATGAGCGGGCTTCTTCCTGGCTGATCGAGCCGGCCCCGTCCGGAACGGGCAGTTCGGTATCCCGCAGGAACTTGTCAAGAAACGCGGTCCAATCTCGCGTCTTGATGTCCTGCCGGCGCTGGGCGCGGAATTCGGCCTGATCGAGGAACATAACCACGATGCGGTTGAGCGTGTCGATCTCGCGCTCGTCCAGATAGTTCTTGGCCGTCGGCACGTCGCGCTTCAACACGCGCCCGCCCGTCCACGCGGTCAGGCCCATGTTTGAGCGGGTGGCGTCAGCCCGCCGGCGCACGATTTCCGCGGCGGTCATACCGGTGGCCGCGAAGTGCATCTTGTTCTGCATGGTCGCGAAGAACACCTGCGTCTCCTGCTCCCCCTCCCGGTAGTCAGTCGCCAGAGCGAAGATCTCACGGATGCGCTGATACGCGCGCCGCTCGCTGGCCCGGATCTCCCGGATGCGGGCGAGCAGTTCGTCGAAGTAATCGGCCACTCGGTCCCGACCCTTCAGGCGCTCGTCATCCAACGTGAAGCCCTTGACGATGTATTCGCGGAGACGTTGGGTGGCCCAGATGCGGAACTGGGTGCCGCGGAGGCTGTTGACCCGATAACCGACCGAGATGATGGCGTCGAGGTTGTAGAACTCGACGGCCCGCTCGACCTGCCGCGAGCCCTCTTGTCGAACCGTCAAGGATTCCTTGACAGTTGCCTCACGGGGCAGTTCCCCTTCCGCGTAGATGTTCTGCAAATGCAGACTGACATTCTGCTTCGTCGTCTGAAACAACTCCGCCATAAGCTGTTGCGTCAGCCAGACGGTCTCGTTCTCCAGCCGGACCTCGATCCGGCTCCGCCCGTCCTCGGTCTGGTAGAGGATGATCGACGGGGGAGAAACGGGAGGATTGTCGTTGTTGTCGTTCATGCCTTGTCTCCCATGCTGCCCGCGATCCGGCAACCGTTTGCCGTCTGGCGGTTGTTCGCAATCTCGTCCAGATCCTGCGGCCAGAGCATTTCGCGACGGCCTTGGGGATTTCGGTAGTTCATGCCAAGGGCGTAGCCGAAGCCGTGGGTGTTGTACAGGGCGATGGCGCGGCTCAGGCGCCGGGCAATCGGACGAGGCAACGGCTTGTTCTGCTCCTTGGCTTCCTCCGCCAGAATCGCATCCGGCCGGATGGCGTAGTAGAGCATCATCTTGATGGCGTTGCGTCCCGCTTCGGCCGGCGTCATCTCGGCCCAGTCCTGCGGTTTCGGGTCCGGTTCGTCGGGCTTTGGCGTGTAGATGGCTTCGCCGACCTTCTCCATGTACCAGAACGTCATCTCGTAGGCGGCCGCGGCAATCGCCTCGCGGGACCAGCGCAGGACGATGTGCCAGTCGCCTTTGCCCTTGGGAATGAACTCGTCTTCGTCTCGCGGCGGCACCGGCGGGTCCAGTACCAGTTCGCGCTTCTTTTCCCCTCGCCCCTCGAAACGTAGCGTACGCGGCAGCGGCCATTCGCTGGGCAGAACCGTGACGCGGACAACCTTACCGCTGTTCCCGGAGCCCAGGGCAACCTGCCCGGCCGGATACTCCTTGCCTGCGACGATCAGTCTCTGTCTGGCCCGGCGGATGTGCTTGTCAACCTGCCCGGCAAGCGCCTCTGCCGACTTGTGGCCGGACTTGACCTCGACCACGCCCGCGACGGTGACGCAGTCGGCGGCGGCATCGAGGATATGCAGGTCCGCGCCCTTCAGCCAGCCCTTGCCGGAAGTCCGGCGAACCAGAACCGAATCGCCGACATACAACCTCGCGCCTGCGGGTAGCCTGTAGGCAACACGCGGAGCGCACATGAGCCACTGACACGCCCCGGCCGCCATCAGTTCCGTGACCGCGCCCTTGAAACTGTTGACCATGAACGAGTAGACGAACGTGATGGCCTCGGCGCATTCCTCAGGCGTAAGCCTCTTGCCCTGCAACTCCGGCGGAATCGGCCCCTCGTGCTCGTATGGTCCATCCCGCAGAAACCGCTGGAACAAGCGGCCGCGTTCGTCTCCCTCGATGTCGCGGATGGATGCCGCAAGGGTGCGGCGAAAAACCGTTAGCACATCCCCGCCGTCCGGAAACACCGCGCCAGCCTTCAAGGCGACGCTGACGGCCCTCTCCACATCGCGCCCGAGTTGCTCGCCCAGCAGGTCGAACCCGACCTCGGCGGCCAACGACACGGCAGACGGTGATTGTGCGCCATCATCGCTACGCCGGTAGTACGTCAGAGGGCTGGGGTCGCAACGCACCAAGAGACTACGCCGATGCATCGGATCGCAGCTCCACCCAAAGATGCCGCAAATTGAATGGGGACACGGGGAAGTTACGTCGGAGCGCTGATTCCAGTTTGGTTATGTCCTTGCGGTCACCGCATGAAGTGGGGGGCGTCAACTCCCCCAAGCCGTGCGCGCGCGCGTGCGCATTGACCTCAATCACGATGGTCTCGAACGACATGGATTGCATGTAGCCGATCATGGCGCCAGATCGACACCGGTTCCCGTAACGGTGAGTCTCCTCTGCAAATCGACACATACCGTTCACGACGTATTCCTCGTTCAGAATCCAATCGCGCCGAGGTGGAGAACCCAGCCGCTTACACTCGATGGCGTAGCACCTCACGCTGTCCATGGCCGGCGCAAGGTGGTCGATGATCTGCCACTGGAAGTCCGGGATCTTACGCTCCCAGTCGGCCCGCCGTTCGTCACTCGGATCGGGCAGGTTGGCAGCTTCTGGTTGCGGTAGATGGTCAAGTCCTTTGCCAATGGCAGTGAGGTCACGGTTGGCCTGTGCCATGCACAGGAATAGCTTGCGGTTGATCTCTGTCTCCGGCTGCGTGCTCACGTCGGGACAAGCGCGCAGCTTGCGTAGCGAGCGAGCGCACAGGTCGAGCACGCGCTCTTCACGCTCCGCCCAAAGATCCTTGTCGAATATGCTGGGCGTGCGAGAGGCACTCATTTGTGCCGAAGTTCCTGCATGCGGATTGCTTGATTCAGCGTGGCTTCCGCGTCCTCACGCCCCGCACTCGCCGTCCACAAACCGCGCTCGTTGCGCTTGACGATCATGATCTCGCGGTCCGACACGCTGCGAATCAGCCCATCAATGAAGATCCGCCGGCTACCGTGGGGCGTCAGGGCATTCGCGTCGATACGTGCGAGGGCTTGGCTCCAAGCATCCTCGTCCCTCTGTTGCGCCGGCGGGGACTTGGCACCGCGAACCTGGGTAGTGAAACAGGCCGCGAGAAGAGACGCCGAGCCAACCGGCCGGATGATGCGCCAGTGAAACTCGCCTTCCGGGGCAAGCTGCTGGTTCCACGAATTAAGGAATCCAAGGAGGTACGGCGAGAGGCCGCTTGTTCCCTTCGGTATCTCGCGCACCGTGCCGGAACGGAGCAGCCAATAAGAGAAGTCGACCGCTTTGACGGCATGGCTCTTCTGAGCGTTGTAGAACAGATCGATCCCATACGCACACATATCACGGACGAGGTCCCGCTCCGCCGGCGTCAGTTCATAGAGATCGAAGATGGCTTCGTCCAATTCAGCCTCCATTTCAGCTCGCTGCTTGGCGATCGAAGCCCTAGATGGGCCATCAACGAAGAGCGACTGCTCCTGAGGCTGCCAGTCACGGAGTCTGCCTACGACCTTGCAAATGCGGGCCCGAAGCCGGAGGTCTGATGGGAACCGAACTGGTAGTGTTCGCAGCGCCTGCAGTTTCACCTCATGGTGCCATGCACCCCAAGACCCGGCCGTCTGGAAGAAGTAGTATCGGGTAACTGACGACCAGAGGATACCCAGGACTATATCGGTTTCCCATTGGGCAAACCCGTCGAAACGGAACGCATTGATGGAGTCCCGAAAGCAAAGCGGGGCATCGATGATCCGCGCGATGATCATCCCCTTCTGAGAGCCGCCCTGGGAGACCCCGCGCCGGATGATGATGCGTCGGCCTTCATACACCTCACGCACGCCGCGGCGCTCCACCCGTTGAGGAGGTGGCAGGAGTGCCCCTTGGGGTATAGGCCCGTACCGTGCAATGGCCTCCGGCGGCAACTCCTGGTATTCAAGCAGCCAACCCGCCGGATCCTTCTTGTTTGCCTCCTTGAATCCCTGGCCTTCGGTCACTCGCCGATCATCCCTTCCCTCGCCCAAATCCCCGAGTGACGCATTCATCTGTAACGACCGTAGTAGTGCATAGTCCCGATGACTGCCCCACCAGTAGACCTTCCACAACCGGTCGTCGCGTATGGCGTCTGCCTGATTCAACAACCGCATATCGGTCTTCTGTAAGACCACGGCCTGCAGCCGTTCCGCGGCGACGGTGAGTTTCGGGGACCAGTATTCGAACCGATGCTCCGCGTCACTGAAGTGCGTCTTCTCGAACAGCACGGATGCGAAAGGGGCGCATGCCTCGGCAAATCGGCTACCGCCCTGGAAAAACAGGTGCCGCAGGTGGGAGAAATTGGTCACGTGCAGCATCTTGCTCTTCGAGAGCCATGAGGCGCGAAAGGCCTGACTCATACTCTGCTGCTTGAAGAAGACGCCGGACGAGACCAGGAGCCCGGCGACCCCGCCGTCTCGGAGCTGGTCCAGGACCAGATGAACGAACGCCTGCGACAGTTCCTTGTCGCCAACCGGCAGTTCCCGGTCCCGGCACCATCGCATGGCTGTGTCGCACGCCTCGATCCCATTGGCATCGCTACGCTTGGCTGTCCCCCATGGGGGATTTCCGACCACAATGTCGGCGCAGCCACTCGCAAACCTGGCCGAAACGTCAGGTCCGGACGCCGACGCATCGAAAGCGTTTGATGCCAGCAGAACGTTGTAGCGCTCCTTCGATTCGTCAGCGGGCGCGGTCGCGTCCCATTTCAGATTCGGGAGTCTTCGATTCTCATTGATCTCGCGAGGCTCCTGGTAATGCAGAAACGCGAGGTAGAGACTGAAGGCGGCCACTCGAACGGCGTCTTCGTTGATATCGATCCCGGCGATCTGATCGCGCAGAATCTTCCGCAATTCCTGCTGATTGAGCCTCCGGCCCTGTTTCCTGCTCCGGTACCGCACGATGCGACGGAACGCCTCGACAAGGAATATCCCCGATCCGCACGCGGGATCGAGGATGCGTGGGTTCTGCGCCAGCCGCTCTTCGGTCAACGTTTGGGAAAGCACGAACTCGACCAGTTCCGGCGGCGTGTAGTGGGAGCCGTGCGTCTTTCCCCGCTCTTGTTCCGCGTTGTAGAACTCCTCGTAGATGGCGCTGATAAGCTCAATCGGGATGACCTCAAATCGATAGGCGAAAAAGAACAGGCGGTCATGGCTGGGATCGCCAAGCAGGAATCCCCGCAGGTCCTTCAGATGCTCCGCCGTCACGGCGCGTTCTTCGGCCGCGCTGTATGGGAACATGTCTCCGTTGAAATCCTCGGCCAACTTGCGAAACATGGCGTAGGTGAACGATTTGTTGCGGAGAACCCTGGGGTAGAGCAGGCGGGACCCGTCGCCTCCGATCCACGCCTCATCCGGCTCTGTCTTCAGCAATCGTTGCCATGCCGGGTTCGCCTTTGCCACGTCTGCAAAATAGGCGGGGATCAACACCTCTCGGTCTTCAAGATATCGGATGAAGATAGACCGTCCGATGAGCGCATGCGCAAACCGGTCGTCGAGAGGCGCATCCAATAGCTTGCGCCGGACTTCTCCAAGGTCTCGGATGAGCGCTTCATCCGCCCGGCAGGTCGCCGCTTCGATTCGCTTGTCGGCAAAGACCTGGCCCGACTCGACCATCTCCCTGCGGTATGCCGCCAGTTTGGATTGCACCTCGGCCGCGCTGCGGACGAGTTCCAACTGGCGGTCTTCATCGTTCAGCAACTTCCCGGGGCGTACAGGCGGCCTGGCCAGATCGTACACGGCGAGTTCGCCGGGCGTAGCGAGGAACAGAAACCGGGGGCGCGCCATACACCAGATACGGTTGTAGAGACGGCGCAGGGCGTCGGGGTCGGGGTTGTCCGAACGTGCGAAGACCACGACGGGGTTGTTTTCGACGAAGAAGATCCTGTCTATGTTGAGGGACTTCGCCAGGGACAGCCACTCGCCGCGCTCAAGCCAGTCTGCGGAAGTCCGCTGCGAAAGAGGTTCAGCCGGCGCCAGCAGATCGCCCTCAGCGAACCCCAGGTCCGCGTAGGCGCCCGCAAGGAGTTCTTGTGCCGCTGTCATTCGTATGCCTCTCGCTCCAAAATCCGCCATCGCACTGTCGCAGGAACGACTGAAGCCGTCAACGGCTTCCCAATTTCCGCATGATCCCGACCACCTTTCCTGCCACTCGGAAATCGCCGGTCCCGGCCACGATCTCGATTGGCTTGAACGTCGGATTCTCCGGCTGCAGGCGGACGCCCTGTTCGGTCCTGATGAATCTCTTGATCGTCTGCTCGCCATTCAGCACGGCCAGCGCGATCTCGCCAGTTTCAACCTCAGCCTGCTTCCGGACGATAGCGTAGTCACCGTCAAGGATGCCGCACCCCATCATACTGTCGCCCCGGACGCCGACGGCGAAGACCTCGTCTGCCCCGAACAACCCGGTCAGCGTTATGAACCCCATATGCTGTTCCTCGGCTTCGGAAGGGACTCCGGCCGCGACTTCGCCCAGAACCGGCACTTTACCCAGCCGCTTGAGCAGACGGATCGACCGGGCCTGGTTGCGGCCCCGCTCAATCCAGCCAGCTCTCTCAAGTGCGGCGAGATGATCGTGGACCGTCCCCGGCGAGGACACGTTCAGGTGCGTGCATATCTCGCGCACCGTCGGCGGCCGTTGGCGCTGGTCGGTCTCATCCTGGATGTATTCCAAGACTTCCTTCTGACGGGGTGTCAGTTGCCTCTGGTCGTTCATGGCTGGGAGTACCGTACATTTGTACGGTTAACGTGTCAACGACGAAAACGACGATATCGAGCAGGGAGCAGGGTCGGTCGTGAACGAAGTGCCGTTGTCACCACAGACGATCCTGCCAAGGATGCGAAATGGCCCTCTTGCTTCCATCTGCGCTTTCTGCCCGAGCGCTTGGGCGACGTCGGCGAGGCGTTGCTGTGGGGACTTCCGTGTCGGGCGCCAGCCTGCCAACCGTCGCCAGGGCCAGCCACGCGCGCCTGGGTGATCGTCCCCGTCGCCCACACCTGCTCGGCAGTTGGTCGGGGACAAACCGGAGGTGCCTTCGCGGCTCAGAGCGGAGAGATGCCTTGTGCTCATTGCCCTTCCTTTCTACGCGAATACCGCCGCGATGAAGTCGTTCCAGGCGGCGGCGCGCAACGCGGCGGCTTGCTTCCGCTTGGCGGCGGCGCTGTCTCGTGCAGTTCTCAGTGCGCCGGCAATCCGTTTCTGAACCTCCAACGGCGGAGCGATCACCTCCAATGCGGCGAGATCGGACGAGCCGATCGCGTAATTGCCCACGGCCGTGCGTGCGTTCGCCTCGATCTTCATCCGCATGTACGGCGACTTGAGCAGCGTCCAGAGGAAGTCGGGCAAGAGTGCAGGGGTTGTCAGTCGCACGCGAATCACTTTGTCCGGGAAGATCAGGTTAGGCGTGTCTTCAAGGACAAGGGCAGCCATACCGACGTAGGCGAGCGTGCCATTTGTCCTGCACATGAGGATGTCGCCTTCCCGAAGATCGAAACGAGCGCGCAACTCCGGGGTGTCGCGAATGGACTTCCTTTCTTCGGGATGGAAGTCGCCACGAGCTACAGCCCTGATCCTCAGAATCTCCAGACCGGTCGGCTTGGCTGACGGTGGATGCGAGCAGCCGTGCGTGATCTGAGCTACCTCGCCCAGTGTTGGCTGATCGAAGGTTGATTCGTGCCGAACGGTTCGGTTGATGGCGTCCTGGAGAATCCCCTCATGGCTCCAGCGTTCGATGTCGCGAAAGCGGGCGATCTGGAAGGGGCGTTTGGGCAGGTTCGGCGGCGGGGTAAGGCCGAGGGCGGCCTCGAACTCGCGCTGGGCGTCGCGCTCGATCTGCTGGGCTTGCGCTTCGAGTTTCGCGGCCTTGGCCACGGCGTTCTGGTAGGCGGCAACCAGGCGGCGTTGGTTTTCCGGTTCGGGGAGCGGCATAGGCAAAGCTTCAAAATCCTCCGGCCTGAGCCTCGCCTTCGTTGTATTGCCGGAGCGAAGCGATCGCAGGGCACACTGGAACTGTGCCGAACGTAGCAAGAGGCTGAGAAAGCCTGGATTAACCATGGAATCGTCGGGCCGATAGACAGGGTACTCATTGCTCACGGCGACATGATCAAGCGCCGACGGCACGATGCAAAGGGACCCTTGTGCGACCCGAATCTTGGAAATCAGGAGGTCGCCGGTGTTCGCCCGGAACAGTGGACCCTTGTAGCCGCGCTTCTTCTCCGGCGTCCTGATCTTGAGTTCGCCGCCAAACGTGATCTTCTCGATGACATTCAGGCCGTCGAGTGGGAATCTCGCCTTGTCAATCGGCACGACGACGCGTGTCAGGAAATCCCCGATCGGAACGGTGTCCGACATCGAGGAGAGTCCGCCGTCGCCCTCCGTGGGCAGCCATTGCCATAGATCTTTCCATCTCTGTATCTGGCCGATCATGCCTTGCGCGCTCTCTTCGCCTTCCGTGCGGTCCGATACGACGCCCGGCGTTCGCGGACGGATTTCCCTCCGGCTGTCTCGCTGTCTCCGCCGCCAACGTACTGATAGCCGATGGCGGGTGGATTCTCGCTCGCCATCTGCTGCATGGTGTCGAACAGGGTGCCGATGGCCTTCCCGTGCGAGGCGACCTCCTGTTCGAGCCGGCGCAGGCGCTTGGAGAGCTTGGCTTGCGAAGTCAGGAACTCCCGCAGCCGGACGAATGCGCGCATGATGGCAATGTTGACCTCGATGGCGCGCGGGCTGTTGAGGACGCTGGATAGCATGGCCACGCCCTGTTCGGTGAAGGCCATGGGAAGATGGCGCAGTCCACCCCAGGAACTTGAGGTCACAATTTGTGACCTCAAGATTGCAAGTTCCTCCCGCGTAAGAACATACAGGAAGTCGTCGGGGAACCGCTCCCGGTTGCGATTCACGGCTTGCTTCAGCACCTTCGTCTCCACTCCGTAGAGGGCGGCCAAGTCTCTGTCCAACATGACCTTCTCTCCCCGGAAGACGTAGATGGCGGCGGCGATGCGTTCGAATGGGACGATGGCGGCGTGTTCGGTCATGGCGTGATCCCCCCCTGTTCCGCAAACTGGGGAATGTCGGACGGTTTGGCCCCGGCGGCAACCCATGACTCGAACCGGCGAAACGCGGCCAGCACTTCTGGCAACCGGTTCGGTCCGTCGGCGCCGGTGGACGTGATCCCCACGGCGTCGGGTGCGGCGCTGAAGACGGGGTAATCGAGAATCTCGCGCACTTCACGCCAGAGGGCCGCGTTGTGGGAGCGATCAACCTTTCGCAACGCGATGCGCAGTTCGCGTGTCAGCGCGTCGGCTTTGTGTCCGGTCTCGTCGGTCCAGGTCTCGTCGAACCGCTTCCGGAGTTCCCGGGCGCGTTTCTTGTCAGTCGGCTCGCCGGCCCAGCGGGTTTTTCCGACGGTGGTCATCCCCACGCCACGGGGGTACTTGGGCGGTTCGGCCTGCTTCCATTCCGGCAACTGGCGGGTCAGACCGACGGAATCGGCTTCACGCATGATAGCGGCCAGGCCGGGAGAGTCGCCGGACGCGATGCGAGAACCGTACTCGGCGCAGAGGCGGGAGCGGTGCGCGTTGAACGCCGCATCGTGCTTTGCATGGGCGTTCCGCCAGGCGTCTTCCCATGCGGCGGCTTCGGGGGCCGTGAACTTCCGCAGGAAGACCAACGACGCCTTCACGGTCGCATCCGCGGAGACGAACGTCTCTTCAGGCAGGCTGACGACCGCGAGCAGGCGGGCCTTCCCTTCGGCCCAGCGGCGCAACCACGCCAGCGAGGGGTTGTTGAGATTGCCGTCGGGCAGCACGATGCCCATCCGCCCGCCGGGTTGAAGGAGTTGGATGCAGCGTTCGAGAAACAAGAGTTCGGTGGGGCGGTTCGGTTTGCCTTCGCCGATCTCGTAGGCCTCCAGGATCGCGTCTTTATCGGCGGCCCGTTTCTGGGTCTGGCGATGGGTCGTCTCCCACAGGTCGCCGTAGCGCTCGCGGCAACGGTCCAAGTAGGCGCGCTCGGTCGGGACACGGGTCTCTTCCGTGCCGCCGAACTTCTGGTCCTCGCCGACGTTCTGCCCAAAGGGAGGGTTCGTGAGAACCAGATGGAACCGGCCGGCGAAGACGCCGTTGATGTCCACGAGGCCATCGTGATAGTGGATGCCGCCGTGCCCGTCGCCGTGCATGATCATGTTCATCTTGGCGGTGCGGGCGGCGCGCGGTTCGGCATCGGTGCCGAAGATGCACTCGCGGGCGAGCTTGCGCAGCCGCGACGGCGGATCGGTTTGTTCGGGATCGAGATCGCAGTTAAGTTTCAGAAAGGCCTCGTCGATCCGGCGGACTTCCTCGTCCTCTTTGAGGCGCTTGGACTCGATGGCAGCGCGCGCAGCGTCCTTCTTGGCCTGCACGCATACGTGTGCTTGAGCGGCTCTCCCTTGTACTTCAGCGCCACATTCCGTTGCGCGACGACCGGGATCTCCTGCAACCGAAACTCGATCTCCAGGCACTCCTGATACACCGGCTCCAGGAACCCGCAGCCCTTTCCCTTGTACACCTCAAAACACGCCCCGACAATCCGATACGCTTCCTTCCGGTAGATGAGTTCCGGTCTCTCTTCCGTTTCGTGTCCTTTCGCGTTCTTCGTGGGCTCCATATCCGTCATCCCGTTTCGGGGCATGCCCACCAAACACGCGAAAAAGCGCGAAAGCGGGATCGGCTTGCCCTTTCGCGTCCTTTCGCGTCTTTCGTGGGCTCCATCCTCCTCATCCGCTCTCGGCCCCATCATCAAGCCATGTCCGGTTCATGCCCGGTTCCCGATCCGCTTGCCGGTTGACCGGACGGTATAGGCAGCCTTGTCTTCGCCGACCGCCATCCGCGGCGTCGGTTGGATCCACTGAGCCGTGCCGTCGCGCCATACGGTCACGGGATCCCCCGCGCGCCGCCTCTCGTCCATCACTTTCCCGACTGCCGCACGAAACGCCTGTGTGGCCTGTTCCAGGAGCGCGTTGCGTTTCATGGTTCACCTTCCTTCACTAACTGAGCCGCCTTCTCGGGATCGAGGCAGGTTCGAACGCCAGCCTGCATAATCCAGATGGGTTCCGGCTCCACGCCTGAGTTGTCGAAAACGAAACGGAATCCATGAGACAGAGGTACTCGCGGAAGAGGTTGTGGATCGAGCGGTCAAAACGCCGCCTGACATCACGACTCGGCACATCATGCCCGCCGTGTCGCACCCGGTCTTCAATGCGCAGCAAGGCGAGTTCGGGTGACGGCAGCCAGACGAAGTACATGTTCAAGCGGTAACCACGCTCGCGCATCGAACGGAACATGCGAACATACGTTCGCCCCGACAGGGTCGTTTCCATCGCAAAGTCGAAGCGCCGACGAACGAGTTCGGCTATGCGAGTCAGCACCATGCGGCCCGCCTGTGCTGTTTGCCGCGCAGGGTCGCACATCTTTGGTCTTATGCGAGCCGTGCCCGCCGAGCCGATTCCCCCCAGGCCGGCGCGCAGTCCACCATTGGACGCGCCATCGTTGCCGTTGAAGTGCAGGATGGAGCCCCGGTTGCCCTCGTCCCTGTCGTTGACGCCGATGAGCCCCGGCTTCTGTCCCCACGGCATGGCTTCCGGGAGGTCCGCAAGTTTCGCCCAGAACTCGATGCAGCCGGCCGATGTCGGTACGATGCCCACGGGGAAGGTGACCCCGAACTGCTCCTGCATGTTCAGCTCGATGCCCTGCCCGAAGCGTCCCTCGACGAACCGACCGGCGTTGAACTTGCCCTCGGGACCGACACTGCCGCGTTTCACCTCATATTCGGAACCGAGCCGGTTTCACAAGACCAGCCCTTTCCGGGCGAATGCCCCGCCGGAGAGCGAAACCTGAACGGCGCGAATGTGCTCGATGGGCACGGTCACTTTTCACTCCGTTCGCGGAGTGGAAATTAGCGCGGTTTCGAGCTGCGCGGGGGTCAGGAGCCGGACGCTGCCGTCGCAGAAGGCGGCGCAGATGTTCTGCCCGTCCCGATCCGGCGGCGCGTACACCAGCACCGTCGCGCCGGGCTGCTTCACCGACTCCGGCGCGCGGCCGGCCACCGCCGGGTTGAGCCGGATCGCCTGCCCGGTCCCCATGTCGCGCTGAATGGCGTCCAGGTTGCCGGCATACGGTTTGAGGTCCTCGATCTCAACAGGCAGTTTCGCGTGGTCCATTGCGTACATCTGGCAGGCCAGCGCAACCTGCCGGAGGGCGCTCATCGTTCGGGCTTCGGCGGCACGCGCCGTGGCGCCCTGGCCGGCGTCGAACATGAGCCGCAGCATGCCCGCCGCGAGATTGCGGCCGCCGCCATCGAGGCGCACGGTCACGCTCCGGGCATCCGCGGTGAGCCCGGCCGTGATCCGCTCCAGGCCCGCCTGAGGGAACAAGCGCGATGCGTCAGCCGTCGCAAAAGCGGTCGCCCCCGCCTGTCGCGCCGCCGGCGTCTGACCGAGCCCCTCTCCTCCTTCGGCAAAGTGCTTGAGCATTCGTTCCGCCGCGGCCTGCCCGTCGCCGCGGGACGGCGCCACCAGCAGGACGTTCCCCTTCAGCGCGATCACCACATCGTCCGTTCGCCAGACCTGCACCCCCGGCCGGTTTTCCGCCGCCACCTCACCCTCTTTCTCCGCCTGCGTCACCAGCGCCCGGACCGTCGCCTGCGCGCGCGCGGGGTCTTTGCCCTCGAGAAGCAAGGCGGCGTGGCGCTCAAGCTTCCGCCCATGGGCCGGATCAATCACCACCACGGCGGCGGCGACCAGGTTGGAGACGAGGTCCGCCCGCACGTCCAGCCCGGTCCCCCTGGCAACATCGCGGAGGAACTCCTCGCGCGGGCTCTCGCCCCGCCCGGCGATGGCCATGTGACTGAAGCCCGCCTCGAAGAGATCCCAGACCTGCGCCGCATCGCGGACGCCGACCGCAAGCGCCAGGCCCGCGTCCGCCGGAATGGCATCCGCCAGCGCCGGCACGCGCTCGGGCGGCTTGAGCGCAGCCGCCAGCGGACTGCCCGGATCGATTTCCGCCCGCAGCGCGATGCCGTCCCTGGTCATGCGCAACGTGGCGCCGCGCCATGCCGGCAGGTCAACGAACGCGCCGGCGGCCAGGAACTCCGCCATGTCGCCCCGCGACATGGCCGGCAGAAACCCGTTGACGACGGCGCCGATATCGGCGCGCACCTCCAGGAGCGGCGGGAGCGCGCTTACGGGATTGACGGACGCGCCGGCTTCGGCGCCCGCCTTGAGGATGAATGTCTCGGCCGTCAGGCTGTCCGAGGCCACCGCCAGCAGCCCGTTGGCCTCGGCGAACCAGACCGCGTCCCCCGGATCCGGGCCGACCGCGTGAAGCATGCGGCCCGCGTAGATCATGGCGCGCGACGCGCCGGCGCCGTCCGCCATCCGGGCGCCGAACAGCCTGGGCAGGATGTCCGGAGCGTCTCCGCGATCGAACACCGCGAGGAACCGGGGTTCCCCGCGTCGCCCCATGCCCATGCTCCAGAGCTTGACCGCGCGCACGCGGGCGATGCTTTCGCGGAGCGCGGCGGGATCGACGCTCGTGAGCTGGCCCAGGGCTTCAATGCTCTCCCCGTAAGACGCCTCCGCCGTGCGCCCGGCGAACAGGGCCTTGGCCAATTCGGGGTCCTCCCGTATCAGCGCGCGCAGTTGCGCGACATCGAGCGCGACGCAGCCCACTGCCCCGGCCGGCGCCAGGGATTCGACGTTGCGTCGCTGCCCCGTATCCCGCGGCCCGTCCTGAACGCTGAGAAACAGCGCGAGAAGCAGCTTGAGAACAACACTTGGCCCGGCGGATTCCATTTTCGGTTCCCTCCTTTGCCCTGCACTGCAGACGCGAAACGTCCGTCCGCTCGCCTTCTGTCCTGGCCCGCGAACCGCTTGCGCCCCAGGCAGTTGTCACCAACAGGTCTACTCAACCACCAGCGCCGTTCCGTCGTCGAGCACAACCGTGACCTTCACGCCGAGGGACAGGCAATCCTTCAGCTCCGGCTTGTCCGCGAGCAGCTTGAAGTACTCTTCGCTGCCGAACTTGACGGTAACGATCTTCATGTCCAGCTTGAAGGCGTTGTCGATCCAGCGGCCGTCGATGAGCGTGAACACCTTCTTGCCGACGTACTTGACGGTCGCCGGTTCATTCGCGGCATTGTCCTGCTCCTTGTAGCCACTGATCGCCTTGCTCATGGCGATGGCCCGCGCGCCGGATTCCTGGCGCATGGCGGAGCCGTTCGCATCTTCGTCGCCGCGGACGGCGCCCCCTGAACTCCGTCCGGGTTCGGATTTGCGGCGATCCCCGGCGGCATACAGGAAGCCGTCCTCGCGGGTGACCGGTCTTGCGGGCGCGGCCGCGGCGCGATCGATGCCGCGATCCGCGTAGGCCTTGTCGTCCTCGAGCACGAGGTACGAAGTGTAGGGGGTCATGATGCCGAACTCGCGGCTGAGGCGGATGACCTCGTCCTTGAGCTCCGCGCTCTCGCCGCGCAGCCGGATCTCGTCGAGCAGAAACCCGACGCGGCGCGTGGCCCACAGCCGGGGAATGAAGCTGTTGTCGGCTTGCTCCGCGGGGAAGGTCTCCTCGTAGACGAACTCGCGCTCCTCGCCGTTCACCTCGCCGAACAGGCGAATAGCGGAATCCCCGCTGCCTTCGTACCGGCCGAAGACGGTGATCTGGTCGCCGCTGAACAGGTCGGGGAGCGCCGTCGGGTGGATCATGGAGGTCTTGAGCTTGTCCACCTCGACGCGGACCTTGGCCAGGACCGGGCAGCTCATCTTGTCCGCCAGGCTGGAGACCTTTACCTCGATGTCTTCGTCCGGCGCCAAGTACTGCGGAACGCCGCCGTTCCGGCCGGCGACTTTGTCGAGCAGAAGGGCGTTGACGTCCTCGCCCACCCCGAACACGAAAACGCGCGCGGCGGCGGGGTGGCCCTTTCCGATGTCCTTCAGGATGACCTCCGTGTCGGTCTCGCCGATGGTCGGACGTCCGTCCGTGAGGAAGAGAATCATCGCGGGGCGTTTGGGGTCGTAGTTCATGGCCAGGGCCGCCTTGAGCGCGTCGTAAATGGCCGTTCCGCCGCGCGCCTCAAGCTTCTGAACGAAGGCCAGCGCCTCCTCGCGGTTGCCGGGGTTGACGTCCACGAGCGTTTCCTTGAAGGGCGCGACGTCGGTGCTGAATCCGATGATGTTGAAGCGATCGCCGTCGTGCAGCGTCTTCACGCAATACTCCAGCGCTTTGCGCGCCTGTTCAATCTTGCTTCCGGCCATGCTTCCGGAAGTGTCGAACGCGAAGGTCACGTCTTTCTGCATGGCCGTTTCCGGCGTGGCGACGGACGGCGCGAGCATCAGCATGAAGAAGCCCTTGTCGCCCTGCCGCGCATGGGTGAGCAGGTTCAGGCCGAACTCCTTCTTCGACACGGTGTAGTAGAGCGCGAAGTCGCGATCCAGCAGGGCCCTGTCTTCCTCGAATCCGATGACGGCCTCGCCGTCGCCCTTGCGCGAGATGCCGACCTTGTGCGACGGCGAATAGATGCTCTTGAGCGGGATGCGGGAACTCAGACGCACCCCCACGGTGAAGTCCGCCAGGGTGCGGGAGGCCTTGTCGCCGGTTTTCAGCGGATAAACGTACTTGTAGAGACCGCCGTCGAACTCCAGGGTCTGCGAGTATTCGAGTTCGATCTTCTGCAGGCCGTTGGCCGGGACGGGGAAGACGCTGACGCGGAAGAGGTTGCCGCCAAGGTACTCCAGCAGTCCGGGGTCCTTCATCCGGCGCACGATATCTTCGTAGATACCCCGCGCCTTGCCTTTTTCCACGAGTTCGCCGCTCATGCGCCTGCCGTTGATCATCATGGCAAAGTCGGAAATGCTCGCATTCTCGGGCAACGGGAAGACGTAGACCGCCTCCAGGTTGCGGTCGACGCTGTTCCGGAAGACCTGTTCGATCTTCGCCGTGGCGACCCCGTCCTTGATCCGGATATCCACCCGCTGGCTCTCGATCGCCAGGGGCGGGATGGATTCATCCTTGGGAATCAGCACGCCGGCGCCCAGCGCGTGCAGCGCGTTGAAGGTGAGAATGCCTGCCAGTCCGATTGCCATCCGTTTCATGAGTCTGACTCCTTGGCTTTTGCATATAGACGCTGCTCGGCGCGATATTGTTCCGGCTTTCTTGGCCGGGATCCCTGCTTCAACAGCTCCGGCGCCGGTTGCCTGGTTTGCCTGTCCAGCCAACCCACCGTTGCTCTCCAGGGTTATCGACGCCAGGCGTCGGGGCCGGCGCATACGGCGCGTCGCGGTCAGGCGCCGGGCGTCCGGTACGCCGGCGGCTTGGGGTCGAGCCAGTCGATCAGGGCCTTCCGCATGGCCATGGCGAAGACCATGTTGCCGTACGGGTTGTAGTGCCCGAAAACCTGGGCGCCGGCCCGTTCGACGTAGAGCTTTTCGCAGAATTGCTCGACCGTGCCCTTGAAGGACTTCGCTTCCCGTCCGATCGTCGGCAGGGTGTCGATGTAAAGGTATTTCTCCCTGTCCAGGAAGTCCACGAACTCGGCGTCGAACCGCTTCCCCTTCCTGACGTAGGCCTGGACGGTCGGCACGTCGTAGCTCAGCATGATCATGAATTTGCGGTTGTTGGCCCGGCACCACGCGCGGAACTTGTCCACGACGAACATCGTGGAGCGGATGCCGTAGGCGATATGAAGCCTGCGCGCATCGGCCCGGCGCGTCTTCAGACTGCGCAGGTTGACCTTCACGCCCAGCGCCTCGGCCAGCTTCTCCGACTCCTCCACGGGCGCCTCGCCGCCCTCGCGCAGGCAGTACAACTGGGCCACCGGGTCGTCCTTGAACGCGTTGTAGTAGTTGTCCCTGCCCACGAGCTTGCGCAGGTCCGTGACTTTCCGGCACATGCCGGGCCGTTCGACCCATTCCCCCTTGCCGAGGTCGTAGCGCACGTGCATCCAGGGGAAGCCGTGCACGGGATAGCCGTCTTTCCGGCCGCGAGGGAGATCCCGGCACATCCAGGCCACGCGCACCCAGCGGGCCGCGTCGATATTGCGCATGTAATCGTCGTCCCAGATATTGAGGACGATGTATTCGGCGGCGAAATCCTTCTTCGCCTCCATGCGCATGGCGCGGCGGCAGGCCTGGTAGACGCCGTAGCCGCCCACGCCGAAATTCCGGACCGGCTCGCGGAAGTTGGCGGCCAGGATTTCCTGCCAGGTCTCGCCGTCGCTGACCTGGGCGCACTGGGTATAGCTGTCGCCGTAGGTGTTGATCCGGCACGGCTGATCGGCGTAGTTGATCATTCTGCGATGTTTGCCGCGGGGATGATAAGTGCCGGCCGTGATCGCGCCGTCCATGCCGTCCTTCATGCAGTGGTTCCGGTGCAGATACCCCAGCTCCGCGTCGAACTCCAGGATGGCCGGATGCTCAGGGTCCATGTACCGCTCGATCTCGACCGGGTGGTACGCCGCCTGGTAGAGCAACTGCTTCAGATCCTTCAAATCGCTCACTCGCATCCCCTCCTGTTCGCGGCCGTTGCGTCTCTCTCGTCGACCGATGTTCGCGTTCTTATACGGACGAATTGCACGTGGAACAAGCGTCAAGTGGATTGCTCCCCGCGGAGGTCGGACAATATTCCCTCGGCAATGGCGTCCAGTTTCCCGGCCACCTCCGGCGTGCAGCCCTCCGCGAATCGCCTCAATTCCCTGACTTCCACCGCGTAGATCCGGATGTCCGCCGGCACGACATATCCGAACCTTGCGGCCAGCGCAAAGGCCGTCGCGAAGTTGATGTCATGGGCTGAGCTGTGGCATACGCTCGACCGGAGATCCTCCAGCGTGAGCCGGTGCACCGTTCCCGCCGGGCCGTTCCCGAGCTGGATCGCATCAATCACGACGAGCCTGTCGTAGCCGGCCAGCCGGCGAAGCAGGTCCAGCGTTGCCCCGCTTTCCTTGAGAACGTCATACCGCTCCGCGGGCAGACGCGGGGCCAGCCTGTCGGCCACCTCCCACCCGACCGCGTCATCGGAGAGGATCGGATTCCCGAGAGCCAGAATCAGCGTCTTGCCGACAGTCGCTTTTTCGGATTCGTTCGGCATGGGGTAATCGCGTTCCGCGCGCCGGGCGCGGGTCCCGGGGAATAGTCAAGGACGCCGGAGAGTCCTGATGACGTTCCCGCTCCTGTCGAAGACCTTGACCTCCATCGGCATCTGCCCCGGCAGGGCATGCGTGGAGCAGGAAAAGCAGGGATCGTAGGCCCGGAAGCACATTTCGAGCATATTGAGAATGCCGTTGCTGACCTCGAACTTGTGAATGACGGCCTTGGCCACCTTCTTCATGGAAAGATTCATGGCCGGATAGTTGATGCTGGAGGCCACGAGCAGGTTGAGCTTCCGGATCAGGCCGTTGTCATCGCATTCGTAGTGATGAATCAGGGTCCCGCGCGGCGCGGCAACGATTCCGACGCCCGCCGTGGGTTTCTCGGTCGGGACGCGGCGCACGTCCCTGGACGTGATCTCCGGGTCGTTGATCAATTCCTGCATGCGTTCGGCGGCATACATGCACTCGATGGCGCGCGCCCAGTGGAAGGCCAGCGTGTAGTGCACGGGCTTGCCGCCGAGGATTTCGAAGAAGCGGTCGGCGGCCTGCTGGGCAAGCGGCGTGGGAATCCTGTCCGCCACGTTGAGCCTGGCCAGCGGCGCGACGCGGACGATCCCGCTTTCCGCGCCGTCCTTGAAACCGTGCCAGCCGACCTTGCGCAGGTACGGGAACTTCAGGTAAGTCCACGGTTCCACGTGCTCGGCCATGTATTCGAGATAGTTGCGGGGCCCGAACCGGCCGCACTCCCTGCCGGCGGGATCGATGATCCGGATATCGCCGTCGTAGAAGTTCAATTCGTTCTTCGCGTTGACCATGCCCATGTAGTAGGTCTCGTGGTAGAAGAGGTCCTTGTTCACCACGACGCCCACCAGTCTGTCGTTCTTGAGGATGAAATCGTCCACGACCTGCAGCGTGAACTTGGAGAACTCCAGCAGTTCCCCGGCCATGCCGGCAATCCGGTCGCGGTCTTCGGTCGAAAGGGAATGCGAGATGCCGCCCGGCAGGCCGAAGACCGGGTGCGTGGCCTTGCCGCCCACGATCTCCTGGATGAGTTCGGCGTGCGCGCGATTCACCAGGACCCTCTTCCCGATCTCCAGACCGACAACGTTGATCACGCCGACCACGTTGCGCTCCTCGGGCGCCGCGGCCCAGCCGCAGATCAGGTCCGGCCCGACGGCCAAGGCGTAGATGTGCGCGATATGGCTGTGCAGGATGTGCGCGCAGTACGCCATCTCGCGGAGTTTCCGGGCGGCCGGCGGCGGCTCCACGCCGTAGGCCATGTCGACGGCTTTGGAGGCGGCCAGGTGGTGCGGCCAGGGGCAGACGCCGCACAGGCGGGTTGTGATGCGCGGGATCTCCTCCAGGGGCCGCCCCTTGCAGAACTCCTCGAATCCGCGAAGCTCCACAACCTGGAAATAGGTGTCCTCCACTTCGCCCTTGTCGTCGAGAAACACGCTGATCTGCGCGTGGCCCTCCAGGCGCGTGGCCGGCGCGATCCGGATCACCCGGCTCTTGACCTTGTACTTCCTGTCTTCCAGCTTGGGGTATTCTGAGGCGGACATCCGGTGTCTCTACTCCTTCCTGGGCGGCCGCTCGCTCACGACGCGTTTCAGCAGCGACTTGGGCAAGGTGAAACGATAGAGGGTGCCCAGCGGATCACGCATCTTGGCGACCAGTCTCTGGATCTCTTCTTCAGGCAACGCGGTCTCGCTTCCGCTCACCCTCAGGATTGAAGAGAACGCGCTCAGCATGCTGCCGCCGTGGTCAATGACCGACGCGGTGGGGCCCATGCAGCCGCGGCAGGGCACGTTGACCTTGATGCACTTGGCGTCGCACCCCCCGCGCGTGGCGGGACCGAAACAGATGATGCCCTGTTCGAGAAAGCACTTGTCGGGGTCGGGCTGGATGTAGTCGACGCCCTTGATCTCGTCCACGGTCACCTTTTCCGGCTTTTCGCGCGGGCATTCCTCGCACAGCGTGCGCTCACTGGCGAGGATCATGCCCTTCGGCGGGAGCGGGGCTTTGCCGTTGACGAAATCGAGCACCACCTGCAGAAGTTTGACGTTCATCTCGCGGGTGGGCGGGCAGGCCCCGATGACGTAGTCTACCTCCACGACATCGTCCAGGGCCTTGACCTGTTCGTCCAGCTCCGGCAGCTGCAGTTCGTGTCCCTCGGGGGTCACGTACTTCGTCTGCGGCCGCGTGTGCTCCGGATTCACGGTGGTCGCGGTGTCGTCGTAGACCGTATCCAGGATCTTCTTCCGGGAGGTCACGTTGGCCAGGCCGGGAATCCCGCCGAACGCGGCGCAGGCCCCGTACGCAACCAGGATCCTGGACTTGCGCCGCAGGAGCCCGGCGATATGGCGGTTCTCGCTGTTCCTGACGGCGCCGTGGTAGAGGCAGATCGTAATCGCCCCGTCCTCCATGGCCTCCACGTCCTTGAGCTTGACGTCCGAGACCAGCGGGGCGAAGGTCAGGTCGGCCACTTCGAACAGCCTGAGCAGTTCCACGTCCAGGTCGAGAACGGCGATGTCGCAGCCGGAGCAGGTGGCGCCCTGGGCGATGGCGATCTTGATCTTCTCAGGCATGGGCGGCCTCCTCGGCCGCGACGCCATCCGTCCGGGCCGCGGTCTCACGGTATGGGCTGGGGCCGAGAGCGCCGACCCGCCTGATGAATCCGTTCACGCTGGAGGCGAATTTCTCCGCCTCGCCGGCCGAGATCCACTCCAGGTGCAGGCGCTCCGGGTCGAGCCCGAACTGGCTGAGCAGGGAGCGCAGCAGCGCGATGCGGCGCCGGGTGCGGTAGTTGCCGCCGATGTAGTGGCAGTCGCCGGGATGGCAGCCCGCCACCATGACGCCGTCGGCCCCCAGCCGGAACGCTTCCATGATCCATTCCGGGTCAACGCGCGCGGAGCACATGGTGCGGACCACGCGGAAGTGCGGGTCGATCTGGTAGCGGCCGATCCCCGCCAGGTCCGCCCCGGCGTACGAACACCAGTTGCAGCAGAAAACCAGGATCCTGGGTCTGAATTCCTCCGTCATTTGTCTTCCCGCACTCTCTTCCCGGGTTTCAGGTTTCAGGAACGGGGTCGGACATGTCGGACCGGTCGGACAGGTCCGACAGCATCCCTTCCCGAAACCCGGAACCTGAAACCTCTCCCGTCACTCCGCCAACGCCGCCCTGATCATGGCCAGCATCTGCTCGTTCTTGAACCCCTTCTGTTCCATGGCGCCGCTGGGGCACGCCGCCACGCAGCCGCCGCAGCCCTTGCACATGGCCTCGTTCAGGCGCACGATCTTCTCGCCCTCCTTGCCGCCCGGCCGGTCGATGACTTCAAGGGCGTTGTACTCGCAAACGGGCACGCAGATGCCGCATCCGTCGCACAGTTCCTCGTTCAGCGCCGCGATGGTGGCCTCGGCCCGGTACTTGTCCTTGGAGATGATCGTGCAGGCCTTGGCGGCGGCCGCTTCGGCCTGGGCGATGGTCTCCGCCATGTTCTTCGGCCCGTGCGCCAGCCCGGCCACGAACACGCCCTCGGTGGCGAATTCGACCGGACGCAGCTTGGCATGGGCCTCCAGGAAAAAGCCGTCCTGGGTCAGCGGCACTTTGACCATCTGGGCCAGCCGCGCGTTGTCGGGGCTGGGATCGATCCGGGCGCTGAGGACCACCAGGTCGGGCCGCAGCACGAGTTCGCGCTGCAGCAACGGCTCGCGCACCGTCACCTTCAGCCCGCGCCCGTTGGTCACGACCGGCCTGGCCTCGGGCTCGTAGCCCACGAACAGCACGCCGCGGTCGCGCGCCGCCTGGTAGTGATCCTCGCTGAACCCGTACGTCCGCATGTCGCGGTACAGCACGTAGACCTGCGCTTCCGGCCACGTCTCGCGGATGCGGAGGGCGTTCTTGACGGCCGTGCTGCAGCACACGCGGCTGCAGTACATGTGACCCTCCTCGCGGGAGCCCACGCACTGGATCATGACCACGGAACGCGGCGCGCGCGCGCCGGCGGACGAGGACTTCCCGGCCAGCATCGTCTCCAGTTCGAGCTGGGTCACAACGCGCGAATCGTCCATGCAGCGGTATTCGTCCGGCCTGGATTCACTGCCGCCCGTGGCCAGGATCAGGGCGCCGTGCGCCACCTTCGTGCGCCTGGCGCCGGTCTTGAGCGTGCTTTCGAAGCTGCCGACGAAGCCCTCCACGTTGTCCAGCTCGGTGCCGGTGAGGACCGCGATGCCGGGATGGCCCCTGACTTGCGCGATCAGGCGGTCGCGGTAGGCGCGCACGTCGGGCTCGTCAAAGGTGTACCTGACGCGGTCGAGGTTGCCTCCCAGCCGGCGGCGCCGCTCCACGAGCGTCACCTTGTAGCCCTGCCCGGCCGTCGCCAGCGCCGCGGTCATGCCGGCCAGGCCGCCCCCGACCACCAGGGCGGAAGGCGTGACGTCCAGCAGCGCGGCCGCCAGCGGCTCGACCATGGCCACCTTCGCGACCGCCATGTGGACCAGGCAGCGCGCCTTGAGCGTGGCCTCCTCGGGCTGGTGCATGTGGATCCAGGAACACTGGTCGCGGATGTTGGCCATCTCGAACAGGTGCGGGTTGAGGCCGGCCCGCCGGAGCGTTTCCTGGAACAGCGGCTCGTGCGTGCGCGGCGAGCATGAAGCGACCACGACCCGGTTGAGGCGGTGCTTGGCGATCATGTCGCGGATGTGGTCCTGCGTGTCCTGCGAACAGGTGTAAAGGTTGTCCTCCGTGTGCGCCACGTAGGGCAGGCCGCGCACATGCACCGCCACCGCCGGCACGTCCACCACGCCGCCGATGTTGATTCCGCAGTGGCAGACGAACACGCCGATGCGCGGCTCTTCGCCGCTCACGTCGCGTTCGGGCGGGAACTCCGGCTCCTTCGTGAGCGTGTGCCGCGCCCCGGCCAGGAGCTGTCCGGCCCGGCCCGCGGCGGCGCTGGCCTGCGTGACGGTCTCGGGGATGTCCTTGGGGCCCGAAGCCGCGCCGGCCACGTACACGCCCCGGCGCGAGGTCTCAAGCGGACGCGCGGGATCCGTCCACACGAAGCCGTTCGCCTCGACCCTCACGCCGAGCGTCCTGACGAGCTGCCTGATCCGGGCGGGCGGCTCGAGTCCGGAGGAAAGCACGACCATGTCGAAGTCGTCCGCCGCCACGGATCCCTCGGCCGGCGAATACCGCACCCGCAGCCGGCCGTCCGCGGCGTTCACGTCGCTGACCCGCGCCCGCGCGAACCGCACCCCGTACTCCGTCTTCGCGCGCTCGTAGTACCGGTCGAACTCCTTGCCGAACGCCCGGATGTCCATGAAGAAGACCGTGACGTCCAGGTCCCGGCAGTGTTCCTTGGCGATGACCGCCTCCTTGATCGCGTACATGCAGCACACCGACGAGCAGTAGCGGTTGCGGCAGGCGATGTCCCGCGATCCCACGCACTGCAGGAAGGCGATCTTCCTCGGTTCCTCTCCGTCCGACGGCCGGCGGACATGCCCCGCGCAGGGCCCCGAAGCCGACAGGATACGCTCGAACTCCATGCTGCTGACCACGTCCGGATAGCGGCTGAATCCGTAGTCGTACTCCAGGCGGGACATGAATTCCTCGAAGCCCGGCGCCAGGACGACGGCGCCGACGTCGATGTCTTCTTCCCTGGGCGCGTCCTCGGGCATCACCGCCTCGGCCTTGCAGATGTTCGCGCACCCCTTGCACTCCATCTTCCCGCTCAGCGCCAGGCAATGCTCCGCGTCGCGCACGTGCCAGCGGGGCACGGCCTGCGGGTACGGGCAATAGATGGCCCGGCGGGACGCCAGGCCGCGGTCGAACTCGTTGGGCAACACGATCGGGCACGCGCTGCGCACCTTGAGGGCGTCCTCGGGGCAGGCCTCAACGCATTCCCAGCAGCCCGTGCACCTGGTCAGCTCGTACACCGGCTTCTCGCAGTTGCACTCCGCCGCCTGCTCCGCGCCGCACGTGACGGGAATGGCGACAAAGGAATAGGGGCCGATCGCGCGTTCGCCGACGGGAAGCGAAAGATTGTGGATTACCAGTTCCTTGATGGCGCGGACATCACAGCCGCGCGCCACCACCCCCAGCTTGCTGCCCCGGGCGGCCTCCAGGATCTGGCGCAGAACGGTGGCCACGGGATAGCGGGGTTCCAGAACGAGCGTTTCCAGCTCGTCCTCGCGCGTGAACACGCAGGGCCCCACGTGCCCCCAGCGCTTGCGCAGTCCGAGCACGCCGTCGCAGCCCTGCCGCAGCAGCTCGCGCGCCCTGGCGGTCACGCGCTCGAGTTCGGGTGTCTGGGCGGTCGCGATCATCTGCCGTTCCGTCCCGTCACGCGCACGGCGCACACCTTCAGTCCGGGAATCTTGGCCTCCGGGTCGAGGGCGCGGTTGGTGAGCACATTGGCCGCGGCCTCGGCGAAATGGAACGGGATGAACACCGTTCCTTCCGGGACGCGCTCCGTGACCTGGGCGGCGATGGCGATTTCCCCGCGCCGCGAGGCCACGTCCACCGTGTCGCCGTCGGCGATCTTCAGGCGCCCGGCGTCGAGCGGATGGATTTCCACGTAGCCGGCCGGCACCTCGTGGTTCAGCAGGCCGATGCGGCGCGTCATCGTGCCGGTGTGGTAGTGGAACATCGTGCGGCCGGTCGTCATGATCAGCGGGTACTCGGCGTCGGTCTCCTCGGCGGGCGGCCGGTATTCCACGGCGTGGAACAGGCCGCGACCGCGGGCGAAGCGGTCCTTGTGCAGGAATTGCGTGCCCGCGCTCCGGGCGTCGGGGCAGGGCCAGGCCGGCGTCTCGCCCGCCTCCAGGCGGGCGTGGGAAATGCCCCCGTAGGACGGCGTGGTCGCCGCGATTTCGTCCATGACCGCCGCCGGGCTCGCGTAGGAGAAAGCCCCGGATCCGAGCCGCCGGGCCAGGTCGCGGATAATCTCCCAGTCCGCCCGGGCCTCGCCCGGCGCGTCGAGCGCCTTGCGCACGGGAAGCACGCTGCGGTCGGTGTTCGTGAACGTGCCGTCCTTCTCGGCGTAGCAGACGCCGGGAAGCACAACGTGCGCGAGCGCGGCCGTCTCGGACATGAAGATGTCCTGCACCACCAGCAGATCCAGGCTCCCCAGCGCGCGGCGGACGTGATTCGAGTCCGGATCGGACACCATGGGATTCTCGCCCATGATGTACATCGCGCGCAGGGCGCCCGCCGCGGCGGCTTCCATCATCTCGCACAGCGTCAGGCCGGGCCGCTCGGGCAGCTCCGCGTTCCAGGCCCGGCCGAACTTCGCGCGCGCGGCGGGGTCGGCCACCCTCTGGTAGCCGGAATAGACGTTGGGCAGCGCGCCCATGTCGCACGCGCCCTGCACGTTGTTCTGTCCGCGCAGCGGGTTCACGCCCGAGCAGGCCTTGCCGACATTCCCGGTGAGCATCGCCAGGTTGGCCACGGACTTCACGTTGTCGGTGCCCGACGTGTGCTGCGTGATCCCCATCGAATAGAGGATCATGGCGGACCCGGCCCGGGCGTAGGCCCGCGCGGCCGCCGCCAGGTCGCCGGCCGGGATGCCGGTGATCTCCGCGGCCCGTCCCGGCGGGTATCGCCCCGCCAGGGCGGCCATTTCCTCGAAGCCTTCCGTGCGCTCCGCGATGAACGTCTTGTCGTGAAGGTCTTCGGCGATGATCACGTTCATGAACGCGTTCAGCCAGGCCACGTCGGTTCCCGGCCTCTGCCGCAGAAAGATGTCCGCGTGGTCCGAGAGCATCGTTTCGCGCGGGTCCACCACGATCAGCGTGGCCCCCCGCTCCTTGGCCTCCAGCACGCGCGTTCCGATCAGCGGATGCTGTTCGATGGTGTTGCTGCCGGTGACCAGGATGCAGTCCGCCTCGGCGACCTCGGGAATCGAGTTGGTCATGGCCCCGCTGCCGAAGGCCGCGGCCAGGCCGGCCACGGTCGAGGCGTGGCACAGGCGCGCGCAGTGATCGACGTTGTTGGTCCCGATCACGGCCCGCGCCAGCTTCATCATCAGGTAGTTCTCCTCGTTGGTGCACTTGGCGGAGGAGAGCAGCCCCACGGCATCGGGCGAAACGGACCGGATCGCGCTCAGCTTCCCGGCCACGAAATCCAGGGCCTCGTCCCAGGTGGCCTCGGCAAACCCGCCGTTGCGGCGGATGAGCGGCACGCGCAGCCGGTCCTTGCTGTGGATGAACTCGTGCGCGCGCCGGCCCTTGATGCACAGCCCGCCCCGGCTGACGCGGTCGGAGAAGCAGGGGGCCACGCTCACGGCCCGGCCGTTCACCACGACCAGGTAGAAGCCGCAGCCGCAGCCGCAGAACGGGCAGGTCGTGAGAATGAACGCGGGGCTCATGCCGTGCCCTCCGCCTTCTTCGGCAGCGGGAATGCGCGGCGCATACGCCGGCCCGCGGCCGCCGGCAGCCCGGGGACGAACTCAAAGAGGTCGCCGGGATCCGCGTGGCGGACCAGGTCCACCAGCGTCCGCAGGGGCAGATCGCCGGGACACACGTCCTCGCAGTAGCCGCAATGCGTGCAGCGCGCGGCGATGTAGTAGGCGCGCGCCAGGTGGTACAGGGGGGCGTCGGGAGGCAGGCGCCCCGGCCTGGCCCATTCCTCCATGCGGCACTCGCTCTCGACGAACACGGGGCACACGTCGCGGCAGCCGTAGCACTTGATGCACCTGGACATGTGACGCCGCCAGTAGGCCAGGCGCCCGGCGCCGTCCATGTTGCGCAGGTCGCGCAGATCCGCGCCGGCGGTGCGCCGCCCCGGCTGCGCTTCTTCGGACTGGCGGTGGTGAACGCTGCCCATGGCCGGCGCTTCCGGGTTCTCCTTCCGGCAGGCGCGCACGCAGTCGCCGCACTGCGTGCACTTGACCTCGTCAATGTCCAGCCGCCTGATCCAGAGCTCGCCCCGGTGCTCAACAAGCTCGGCGGGGTCGGGGACGTCCACCGTGGCGCAGTCGCCGCAACCCGTGCACTTCGCGGGGTCGACGTAGCGCGGCTTGCGCTTGATGCGGACCCTGAAACGTCCGGCTTCGCCTTCGACTTTCTCCAGGTCGGCATAGGTGATCAGCTCGATATTCAGGTGGCGCCCGGCCTGCACGAGCTTCGGCGAGAGAATGCACATCGCGCAGTCGTTCGTGGGAAAGGTCTTGTCCAGGCTGGCCATGGTTCCGCCGATGGAGGCGCGGCTTTCCAGCAGGTAGACCTTCTGGCCCGCTTCGGCCAGGTCCAGCGCGGCCTGTATGCCGGCCACGCCGCCGCCCAGCACCAGGACCGCGCCCACGGGCGCGGAGGACGGCTCTCCGGATTTCGCGATCATCCCGCTACTCCCCCGCCAGCGCCTCGACCTTCGCCTTCATCTTCTCGTACGCCGCCCGGTCGGTCGCCATGGCCTGCGCCATGTCCCGCCGCAGCTTCTGGGAGATCCGGCCGAGCCGGTCGACTTCCGCCGCCAGCGACGCGTCCGCGTATCCCTGCTCCACGGCCATGTCGCGCAGGGCGCGGGTGACCTCGCGGAACCTGACGTTCTGGGGGCACTTCGCCGTGCAGGCGTAGCACTGCACGCAGCGCCATATCACGGGCGAACCCAGCACTTCCTCGCGCATGCCGAGCAGGACCTGCCGGATGATCAGGCGCGGGTTGAATTCGGGATCCACTTCCGAGACCGGACAGCCCGCCGTGCATGTTCCGCAGGCGAAACACAGCTTGATGTTCTCGCCGCCCGCCCGCGCCGCAACCTCGAACTTGAACCGCGGATCCAGGTCTTTGGCATCAATCTTCTGCATCTTGATCCACCTCGCAATCTGAAGGGCCGGCATCCACTTCTACCCCCCTGTTCCCAGTCCGGCGCGCTCCACTATCTCGGGCACCTTCTCTTCCCACTCGATGGCCATGATGTGCACGCCGGCCACGCCCTCGATCGCGCGCAGACGCCGGATCTGCTCCACGCAGATGGCGATGCCTTCGGCCTTGGGATCGGACGCCTCCGCCATGCGCTGCACGTAGCAGTCCGGCACCGTCACGCCCGCCACCTGGTCCCGCATGTACCGCGCCATGCCGACCGACTTCAGCGGCGTCACGCCCGCGAGGATCGCGCACTTGCGGTGCAGACCCCGCGCGCGCACTTCCTTCATCCAGCGGTCGAAACGCTCCATGTCGTAGATGCACTGGGTCTGCACGAAATCCGCGCCGGCCCGGACCTTCTTCTCGAGACGGGTCGCACGGAACTCGAACGGGTCGCCGAACGGGTTGGCCGCGCCGCCGATGAACAGCCGCGGTTCCTTGATCCCGGCCTTCTTGGAATTGCGGATCTCGTCCCCGCACGCGAAGACCTTCCTGTCGCGCATGTCCCTGACCATCGCGATCAACTGCACGGAGTCAAGATCGAACACGTATCGCGCCGTCGGATGGTTTCCGAAAACCTGGTGGTCGCCCGTCAGGCACAGCACGTTGCGGATGCCCATCAGGTACGCGCCGAGCAAATCGGCCTGGATCGCCAGCCGGTTGCGGTCGCGGCACGTCACCTGGATGATCGGCTCCAGGCCCATGTCGTGCACCAGTTTGCCGGTTCCGATGCTGGACACGCGCACGATGGCCGTCTGGTTGTCGGTGATGTTGACCGCGTCAACCCAGTCCTTGAGAAGCGCCGCCTTGTTCCTGATCAGATCGGCATCGGCGCTCTTGGGCGGGCCCAGCTCCGCCGTCACCGCGAACCCGCCCGCCGCGAGCTTCCGCTCGAGCCTGCTGCCGGACTTGGACTGTTTCTCCTCGCTCATCGCGATGGCGCTTCGCTCCAGTGGGCTGTCGGACCTGTCCGACACGTCGGACGCGGCAGGACGCTCACAGCCCCGCCACATCCTCCCGCGACAGCCTGCGCGGCCCGCCCGAATGGGTTTTCGACCAGTCCCGCGGCGCGGCGATTTCGCTCAGCGCATCCAGTTTCCCCAGGGCCTTCAGCCGGTCATGAATGAGCTGCCACCCGCATTCGATGTTCTGGGGATCCACCTCGCACCTGCCGTCGGCGGACCCGCCGCAGGGCCCGTTGGCCAGCGACTTCGAGCACCTTGTCACCGGGCATATGCCGCCGAAGACGCCCAGCTTGCAGTCGCCGCACGCCAGGCAGTTCTCCGACCATTCGCCGGCGCCGTCATTGGTTCCCATGAACTTCGTGTTCAGCGCAGGGTAGACCGGCTTCTCCGGGAAGACGCGCGCGACCATCTGCGCGCCCGCGCCGCAGGCCAGCGACAGGATGGCGTCACAGCCCGCGGCCTGGTCCGCGACGGCGTCGAAGAACTCCGCGTCGCACTGCCGCTCGATGGTGTTCTCCAGGATCTCGCGGCCGTTTCCGGACAGCCGCAGCACGGAGGCGATCTGCGCGGTCTCGCGTTCGCCGCCGGCCAGACAGACGGTCACGCACGTGCCGCAACCCAGCACGAGGACCCGCTTATGCCCGTCCAGGTAGCCGGCAATCTCTGCAATGGGCTTCTGTTCGGCAACGATCATGTCGACACGAGCTCTTTCATGCGCTGCGGTTCGACCGCGGCAATTCCCGCGAATTCGACGCGCGACCCGTCCACTCCCGCCTTGGCGAGCATTGCGCCGAGGCGCGCGGCCCTGCGGCAGGCGCGACCGGCCCCCTGCAGGTAGCGGCAACTGCCGGGATGGCACCCCACGATCAGCACCTTGCGCGCGCCGCTTTCCAGCGCCTGCAGCACGGTGCGCGGATCCACCTTGCCCGCGCAAGGCACGCGGATCAGATCCGCCTTCGCCCCCAGTCCGGCCGCTTCGGCGGCCGGCAGGGCCGAGTTCTCGCACGCGAAAACGGTCAGCCTGCGTCTGCCGGACGCCCTGGCGGCCATCTGCGCGTCCGTGAATCCCGGCAGGGCAATCGCCCCGGCCGGGCATTCCGCCGCGCAAAGGCCGCAGCGCTGGCAGGCAACCGCCGATACGGACGCCGCCCTGGCCTCCCGGTCTATGCCGATCGCGCCGTGGGGGCAGATTCGCACGCACGTCAGGCAAAGCACGCACTTGTCCGCGTCCACGCCGGCCGCGTCATCGCGCGCTTCGATCCGTTTCGCGCCCAGGAGCCGGTGAATGCGCTGGGCCACGGCCAGCCCGTCGGTCAGCGCGTCGCGGTATTCGCTGTTGCCGCGCGCGGCGCCGGCCGCGAAGACGCCCGGCCGGCTGGTCAGCGCGGGAAGCATCCACACGTCATCGTACTGCAGCGCGCCTTCCGGGCCGGCTTTCAGGCCCCGCGCGAGACCGCCGGCCGTGCCGGCGGCGGGCGGCGCCAGGTCGGCCGCAACGACGAGATCGAACTCCTCCGTCACGGCCGCGCCGGTCACCGCATCCTCCGCCGTGATCGCCACCGCGCCGTCCCGCCGGCCGATCTTCGGCCTGGCGTCGGTCTTCGTGATCACCGCGCCGGCGTCGCGGGCCCGGCGGTAAAGGGATTCCAGCCCGGACGCCGCCACGCGCACGCTGCTGCAGTACACCCTGACTTCCGCCTTGAACTGTTCCCGCAGCGCCTCGGCGGCGGAGAGAACCTGCGCCGTTACGGCCCGGCCCTGCTCGCAGGCGAGATCGGTCGCCAGCGCCACGCGCTCGGGTATGTCTCCCGCCGCCATGCGGGCGCTCAGGCCCGTCATGTCCACAATGTTCCGCGCCCCCGCGCCGAGCCGCGCGGCCGTTGGCTCGAGCCCCGCGCCCGTGGCCAGCACGACCGCGCCGGCGCGCAGGTTCGCGGACCTGCCGTTCGCGGAGACCGTGACCGTGAAATCGCCCAACTCGCCTTCCACGGCGGTCACGCGCGTGCGGCGGCGTATCCTGACCCTGCGGTCGCCCTTCAGCTCGTCGCACAGGCCGGCCAGCACGCGGCGCACGTCGTCCGCCGCCGCCTTCCGATCGCCGCCCAGGTAGGCCAGCATCCCGGGCGCCGCCGCGGCCGCGCCCCCCAGGTCCCCGCCGGCGTGCACAAGCGTCACCGGATGGCCCAGACGCGCGACGCCCAGGGCGGCCTGCATGCCGGCCACCCCGCCGCCGGCCACGACCACATCGCCTCGCACGGCCCTGCGCATGAATCCGGCCTTGCCGGGGCGCCGGCGGTCGAGCGGCCTGTTCATCAGGATATCGCCCGGGGCCCGCCCGCCGCCGTCCAGACTGCCCAGGATCACGGCGCTCACCGCCTCGGCCTGCGCGATCGAGCCGGCGATGTCCTTGGGCCCTTCGCATGCGCCGGCCACGTAGATCCCTTCGCCGTGCAGCGCGGGGAAAGCGTCCGCGCCCTGACGGCCGACAAAGCCGTGTTCGTCCAGGGGTACGTCCAGCATTGCGGAGAGGGCGGCGGCATCGGCCGGCGGGCGCATGCCCACGGCGAGGATGACGAGGTCGAATTCCTCCTCGCGCACGCTGCGGCCTTCGTCGCCTTCGCCGGCGCCCGGCGCGTACTTGACCCGCACGGCGCCGTCCCTGCCCGCGCGCAGTTCGCAGGGCCGGGAACGGACGAAGCGCATCGTGTCCTTGCACCGCGCGTAGAACGCGTTGAAGCCTTTCCCGAAATTCTGGATGTCCATGTAGAAGAAGGTGATCTTCGATTCGGCGGCCTGCTGCACGATGCGTCGCCCGATGCGCAAGGCATACGAACAGCATACGGCGGAGCAGTAGTCGGTATCCTCCGCCCGCCGGTAGCGCTCCTCGGTGCGGGAGCCCACGCACTGTATGAAGGCCACGCGTTCCGGCACGCGGCCGTCGGAAGGGCGGGTGATGCGGTTCTGCTCGGCGAGGCGGCGTTCCGCCTCGACGCCCGTGACCACGTTGGCGATGCTTCCGTATCCGAACGCGCTGTTCTCGACCGGATTGTAGGGCGCGTAGCCCGCGGCAAGCACCACGGCGTCGGCCCGGATCGTGAACGGCTTGCGTCGCGGCCGGCCGCCGGGAGTCAGGGTGGCCTTGAACCGGGCGGGACCGCCGTTGCGCTGCAGCGCCGTCAGGCGCGTCGAGGTGTGCAGCCTGACGTTGGGTGTCCCGCGGACGCCGCGAAATGTCTCGCCGGCCACGCACACGTTGCAGCGCAGGCAGGTGTCCGCGGCCTTGCAGCCCATCGCGGCGGCATGGCCGCCAATGTCCTCTTCCTTCTCGACGAGATGGACCTCGATGCCGGCGCGGCCGAGACATCCGGCGGCGGTTGCCCCGGCAATGCCGCCGCCGACAACCAGAACCGTTCCGCGGCGGGTTGAGCGTTTCCCGGCCATTCCACAGCGTCCCGTTCGGTCCGGCCCGCGCCGGCTGTTGCAGACTTCAGCCCGCCTGCCGCATGCATGCGGAGCAACGCCACGCAAAGCCGGGGAATGTTACCGGAACGCTGCGCCGAGGGTCAACGCTCGATTTCAGGTTCAGGCGCTCTTCTCGACGTGATGGGGCGGGCGGACGACGAACGTCAGAACGGCCGCCAGCACCAGCAGGGCCGCCGAGCAGTAGAAGGCGAAATCGAAGCTGCCTTTCCAGGCGGCCACGATTCTGCCGTCGTAGACCCGCGCGGCGAATTCCGACAACAGGTATCCGCCCATCCCCCAGGCCGTGAAAACCAGACCGTAATTCGTGCCGAAATTCTTCAGCCCGTAGTAGTCCTTGGTTGCGGAAGGGAAGAGCGCCAGGTTGGCCCCGTAGTTGGCGCCGACCATCGCGGCGATGATTGCCAGCGCGCCGGCGCTGGTCAGCGCGCCGCCGCGCGCCGCCATCGAAAGCAGAACCACCATCACGGCCTGCAACACGAAGTAGATGAACATGGTGGCGCGGCGCCCGAGCTTGTCGGACAGCGCCCCGGCGATGATCCGTCCCGCGCCGTTGCCGACGGCCAGCGTGGTCACGGCGATCACGCCGGCCCGCCCGGTGGGATCGGCCGCCTTGCCGAGCTTCTTGGCCACCGAGATGACCATCAGGCCGGCCCCGGCGCCGCAGGCGTACATGAACCACAGCACGTAGAACTGCCACGTCTTCAGCACTTCGAGGGGCGAGAAGTCTTCCTTTCGGACTGCGGCGCCCGGCGCGGCCGGCTTCCGGCCGGCCGGGACGTAGCCTTCGGGCGGCGACCGCAGAAGCTGGGCCAGGCCCGCCACCACCACCAGGAAGCCGATGCCGAACGCCATGGCGGTGGCTTGCAGCCCGAACCGCGCGATCAGCCAGTTGCCCAGGGGCGCAATGTAGACGCTGGCCAGCCCGAAGCCGCAGACCACGATGCCCGCGATCTGCCCGGTCTTCGAGGCGGGAAACCACTTCACCGCGGGCGGCGTTGCCGAGGCATAACCGAAACCGATGCCCGCCCCCGCCAGGATTCCGAAGCCCACGACCCATCCCGCCGGGGAGTTGCCCATGAGACTGGCCATGATCATGCCCAGACCCACCAGCACGCCGCCGAGCGAAGCGACCAGCCGCGGGCTCAGCCTGTCCTGCATTCTCCCGGCCGGAACCATCACCAGGCAGAACACCAGGCAGGCCCAGGCATAGGGACGGCTCATCTGGGACTGCGACCAACCCCACCCCGCCTTCTCCATGCCGCCGCTGATGATGCTCCAGCTGTACAGCACGCCGAGGGCCAGGTTGATGCCCAGCCCCGCAATGGCCACCCGCCAGCCGTGATTCTCGACCGCCGTTCCCTCCGCTGCCGTGGGATCCGTCATGTTATGCCTTTCTTCCTGCCGCGCAGGTTGCCGGGAGCCGTCCCCCGTAAGACACAAAAAGCGCGTACCGTATCCGCCATCTGCCGCATCCGCAAGGGAAAAGCACGGCCCCGACAGGGAAAAGCACGGCCATCTCCCTGGGCTGGCCGGCCGGGAAGCAGGCGGCGCGCACGCGCTACGACGAAGCCAAGGTCCGCCGCGAGAAATGGTAGGCAGTCCGGCCGCGGCCGGACTGCCGCGCTCCGCGGGCCGAACGCCGCGACGCGCATCGCCGGTCCGCGAACTTGCGCGCTGGACCTCCCGATCCGCCGGCATGTATGCTTAAGGCCGGCTCAAGATACTGACGGGAGGCGCCATGAACGGTAAACGCGGTGGAATTGCATGCGCCGCGGCGACAATCCTCGCCGTTTGCGCGGCCGGTTGCGCGCGCGCCGAAGAACACGAAGTCGATCCGGCTGACTCGCGCGCCGGAATCGCCGCGGCCCGGCCGTCCGGCCCGTTCACGGTCACGGGCGGGCTTCTGCCGTCGTCGAACGGCGTCCGGCGCCTGGAGATTTCCATCATCGTGCCGGAAAAGCACTACCTGTACGCGGACGCCGTTCGCGTCGACGCGGAAGCCGCAACGCTCCGCCCGCTGAATGCCCCGGAGCCGAAGCCCAAGGACGACCCGTTCTCGGGCCGGACCGTCCCGGTCTACGAGCACGACGTTACGCTGACCTACGCCCTGGACGGCCCGGCCGCGGATCCGCTCAAGGTCCGCGTCGCCTACCAGGGCTGCAACGAAACTTTCTGCTTCCTGCCCGCCACGGCGGTACTGGCGCTGGGCGCGGCGCCGGCGGCCGGCCCCGCGCCGCCGGTCCCGGCCGCGCGCGCCGAAAGCGGGGATGGCGAAGACTGGGAGGCGCTGCTGGGCCGTTTCAGGGTGGGCGGCCGCGCCGCGGGCTACCTGGATGCGGAGGCCTTCCTCGAATTCCTGGCTTCGGCGCGCGAAGGAGGCCGGGGCGGCGCGGAGAGCCTGCAGAGCGCCGTCGAACGCAGCGGCTGGATCATCGCCTTCTTGCTCGTCGTCGCGGGCGGGCTGGCGCTTAATCTGACGCCCTGCGTGCTGCCCATGATCCCGATCAACCTGGCCATCATCGGCGCGGGCGCGCAGGCCGGTTCGCGTCGCCGCGGCTTCCTGCTCGGCGGCGCCTACGGCGCCGGCATGGCCGCGGTCTACGGCGCGCTGGGCCTGGTGGTGATACTCACCGGGGCGCGGTTCGGCGTGCTCAACGCCTCGCCGGCGTTCAACGCGACGATCGCGGCCCTGTTCCTGGCGATGGCCGCGGCCATGTTCGATGTCATTCATCTCGACCTCTCGCGTTTCCAGTCCGGGGGCGGCGGCGGCGCGAAGAAGGGCAGCCCGGCCGCCGCCTTCGTGATGGGCGGCGTGGTCGCCCTGCTGGCCGGCGCCTGCGTCGCGCCGGTGGTCGTCTCGGTGCTGCTGTTCGCGGCGCGTCTCTACGCGGCCGGACGTCCGGCGGCGCTGCTGCTGCCGTTCCTGCTGGGCATCGGCATGGCCCTGCCCTGGCCGGCGGCCGGCGCCGGCCTCTCGTTCCTGCCCAAGCCCGGAAAGTGGATGAAATACGTCAAGCAGGGGTTCGGCGTCATCATCCTCGGTTTCGCGGTCTACTACGGACACCTGGCGGCAACGCTCTTCATGAGCCGCGGCGCGGCGGCGAGGGAACGCGTGGCGGAGTCGCGCGCGGAGGAAATGAAAGAGGGATGGCTGAACTCCCTGCCCGACGCGCTCAGGCTGGGCGCGCGCCGGAAACAGGCCGTGCTGATCGATTTCTGGGCGAGCTGGTGCAAGAGCTGTCTGGTCATGGACAAAACCACGTTCAGGGAACCCGCCGTCCGCAACGCCATGCAGCCTTTCATTAAAGTGAAATACCGCGCCGAGGACGCGCGCGATCCCGAGGTGGACCGCGTCCTGAGCTATTTCGAAGTGATCGGCCTGCCGACGTACGTGGTTCTGATACCGGTTTCAGGGCCCTGAAGCGGATCCGCGGGGCGACGGAAGCGCGCGACATCGCCGCGGCCGCCATGCGCTTCAGCCCGGTCTCCGTGGTGCCCAACGCTTTGCGTCTGAGGAGGATGCGGCTGTGACCGAGAACACTTACGGCATCCGCGGGCTGGACTGCGCGGAGGAGGTCAACGCCCTGCGCAAGACCGTCGGCCGCCTTGAGGGCGTCCGGGACCTGCGCTTCGACCTTCTGAACGGGCGCATGACCGTGCGGTTTGACGAAGGGCGCGTGAGCGACGCGGCCATCCGCAGGGCCGTCGCGCGCGCCGGGCTCCGGACGGCCTCGGCGCGGGAGCCGTCCGCCGCGGAAAGCCGCCGCCGGACCGCGCACCTGTTGGCCTGCGGCGCCGGCGGCGCACTGGCCGCGGCCGGCCTCGCGTGGCACGCCTTGCTGCACCGCGGCCTGCTCCACGCCCTGGCCGGCAGCTGCGGCGCCGGCGCGCAAGCCTTCCCGCGTCCTTCCATTGCGCTGTACGTCGCCTCCGTCATTGCCGGCGGCTGGTTCATCGCGCCCAAGGCCTGGGCCGCGCTGCGCAGCCGGCGCGCCGACATGAACCTGCTGATGACCGTGGCCGTGGCCGGCGCCATGGCCATCGGCGAATGGTTCGAAGCGGCGGCGGTTACCTTCCTCTTCGCCCTGTCCCTGGTTCTGGAAAGCTGGAGCGCGGAGCGCGCGCGCCATGCCGTGCGCGCCCTGATGGACCTCTCGCCGGCCACGGCCCGCTACATCTGCCCCAAGTGCGGCGACCTGATGGAGAAGCCGGTCGCCGACGTGCCCCCGGGCGCGACGGTGCTGGTGCGGCCGGGCGAGCGCGTGCCGCTGGACGGGGTCGTGACCGCGGGCCGCACGACGATCAACGAGGCGCCCATCACCGGGGAGTCGGTGCCCGTGGCAAAGCGCGAGGGCGACCGGGTTTTCGCCGGGACCATCAACGATCACGCCGCCTTCGAGTTCGCGGCCACCAGGTCGGCGCACGATACCACGCTGGCGCGCATCATCCGCATGGTGACGGAAGCGCAGGTCCGGCGCGCGCGGACGGAGCAGTGGGTGGAGACGTTCGCGCGCTACTACACGCCCGCGGTGATGGGCGTGGCGCTGGCCGTGGCCGTGTTGCCGCCCCTCGTGGCCGGCGGCTGGGGCCGCTGGTTCTACCAGGCGCTGGTGATCCTCGTGATCGCGTGTCCCTGCGCGCTGGTGATCTCCACGCCCGTGACCATCGTGGCCGGCCTGGCCTCCGCGGCGCGCGCGGGCGTGCTGATCAAGGGCGGCGCCTTCCTCGAGGCGGCGGCGCGCCTGCGCTGCGTGGCGCTGGACAAGACGGGCACCGTAACGCACGGCGCGTTCGAGGTGCAGAGCGTGCTCCCCTTCAACGGCCATACGCGCGAGGAAGTGCTGGCGCGCGCGGCGGCGCTGGAATCGGAAAGCGGCCACCCCGTCGCGCGCGCCATCGTGCGGGCCGCGGACCGCGGCGCCATCGCCTTCAAGGCGGCCGGCGGAGTGCGCGACCTCAAGGGCAAGGGCGCCGAGGCGGCGATCGGCGGCAAGGACTACTGGATCGGCAGCCATCGCCTCATGCATGAGAAGGGCGCCGAGACGCCCGAGATCCACGACCGGGCGCTGCGGATCGAGGACGCGGCCCATACGCTCGTGGCGCTGGGCTCGCTGGAGCACGTTTGCGGGCTCATCGCCGTGGCCGACGGCATCCGGGAGAACGCGGCCGGCGCCGTGCGCGCCCTTCGCAACCTGGGCATCGAGCACGTGGTCATGCTCACCGGCGACAACCGGGCCACCGCCGAGGCCGTGTCGCGGGCGGCAGGCATCACGGAGTTCAGGGCCGAGCTGCTGCCCGAGGAAAAAGCGCGCGCCGTGGAGGAACTCACCTCGCGCTACGGCCGGGTGGCCATGATCGGCGACGGCGTCAACGACGCGCCGGCCATGGCGGCCTCGTCCCTGGCGATCGCCATGGGCGCCGCCGGCAGCGATGCCGCCATCGAAACGGCGGACATCGCGCTGATGACCGACGATCTGGCCCGGATCCCCTGGCTGGTGCGGCACGCGCGGCGCGCGCTGGCCGTGGTCAGGCAAAACATCGCCGTCGCCCTCGGCTTCAAGGCCCTGTTCATGGCCCTGGCCGCGGCCGGGCTGGCCACGCTGTGGATGGCCATCGCCGCCGACATGGGCGCGTCGCTGCTGGTGATCGCCAACGGCCTGCGCATGCTGCGCGCTCCCCCGAAGCCGTAGCCGCACGACCGCATCCGCGGCTCGGGCACCCCCCCTTCCCCCCTCCCCTCTCTGGTTCCACATTCCCTTCCTGAGTTCCAGATTCCCTTCCCTTCCTGAGTTCCAGATCATGCTCCTCCAACTACCGCGGCAGAGGTCTTTCGCAGACTTCCCCCTCGCAGAAGCGCGCTTCGAGCTGTTCTTCGTGCTCCAGCATGCCGCGCAGCGGCCGCAGGCCGGCGGTCATCGCCCGATACCGCCCCTCGCTGACGGTCTCATAGGGCGGCTGGCGGTAACCGTGCGCGCGCATGGGCAGGAACGCAACGGCCTTGATCCGGCCGTCGTATTCCGCCAGGACGCGGGCCACCTCGTCGCGCTCGGTCCGGGGATCGAAACCGGCCGTGCAGCTCACCTGGTTGTCCGACCAGTAATGCTGCATGCGCGCCGCCAGTTCGATCTTCTCGCGCAGCGGCACCTCGGCCTGGCTCCGGCCGGCGTGATCCACGCGCATCGGAAAGGAGACAACCGCCGCGCCGGTCGCGTAGGCGTCGGGCTCCACGTGGTAGCCCGCGTCGCGGCACATCGCCGCCAGCGGATGATCGGCCGAAACCCGCACGCGACGGATGTAGAACGGCGCCTGGGCCCAGTGCACGCCGGGCGTGGCTCCCGCCAGCAGGCTCACGGTGCCCGAAGGCTTCACCGACGTGGTCTTGATCGAACGCGGCACGCCGAGCCATCCGGAATATTCTTCGTCCAGACGCTGCACTCTCCGGTAGGCGTCCTCGCACCAGCCGAAGAAGGCGCGCTCGCCGAAGCGGTTGATGGCCTGCACGACGCCGGTCATGGAGCAGCCGATGCGCCGGTTGCGGCGCACGACCTCGTTGCTGCGCGCGTCTTCGACGGGAAGCAGCGTGACGGTCTTGGCGTACTGATAGGCGATGCGCAGCGTCCGCAGGTAGTCCGCCAGGTCGGCGTGCCGCGCCGGGTAGGTCTCCACCAGGCAGCACAGTTCGCGGTCCCACAGCGTCTGTTCGGCGCAGGGATTGCTGCCGGCCGCGGGCTCGTCGCGCCCGTCGGGAGGGTCCGCCAGGCGCCCGAACGCGCGCGCGTTGCCCAGCCACAGGTAGCCGGGCTCGCCGTTGGCGACGGTGCGGCGGGCCGTCTCGGAGTAGTCCATGCCGCGCTCGGCGAAGACCGAGTTGTTCGAGGCCCAGCGGTATTCCAGGACCTTGCGCGCGTCGCCTTTCAGATCGAGGAACTGAGTGTCGGCGGGATCGCCGAACGCGATCTGCGCCGAGCGGCGTATGCCGCCCGCCACCACGCAGCGCCCGATGATGTTCATGGTGTCCACGATGAGCCGCGCGTCGGCCTTGCGGCCGGCGTACGCGTCGTACAGGCTCTGCAGGCTCTCCAGCATCTCGCGCAGCGGATCCGGCCCGCTGGCGTATCCGCCGAAACTCTTGAGCCTGCTGCCACGCGGACGGAGGCGCGAGCAATCCCAGCCCGCGGGCAGGGCCCCGCCCGCGGTGTAGGCGCCCAGGCAACGGGCGAGCGCGCCGGCCCAGCCTTCGCGGCTGTCTTCGACGACGTGCGCCTCCGGCGCGCGGCGCGGCGCATGGATGGTGACCGTGTTCCGCCCGCGCGTGTCGAAGCCGACGCCCACGCCCAGCATCGACATGCGGAACATCCACAGGAACGGTCCGCTGAAATCCGCGGCCAGACCGGCCGTGGACACGAAGCCGCAGTTGTTCAGGGCCGCGCCGCCGCGTTCGTACATGAACGGCGTGCCCATGATCCACAGCCCGCGGCCGGGGGGGGTCCACCTGAAGTCGAACATCCGGCGGTAGCCGTCCTCGGCAAAAGCGTTCGCGCGGGCCTCGTCCCAGGGCCGCCCGTTCTGCAGGCAGTGCACGCGCTGCACGGTGAACATGCCCTCGATGACGCGCCGGCACGTCTGCCACCACTGCTCGCCGTCACGGCTGTAGGTGCGCATGTAGGTCACCCAGGACAGCGCGCCGAAGCCCCAGGGCACGGGCCGCCGGGCGAACGGCGCGACGAAATCGTCGCGCAGCCTGAACACGCCGTGCTTGTCCGCCGCGATGAGCATGGTTGTCGCCGAAGACCGCCGCCATTCTCCACGATCCAGCCTCTCGGCGCAACCACGGCTTCCAGGACTCCAGCAGGACTCCAGGGTCAGACCGCGAAATTTCGCGGTCTGACCCTGAAAGGCAGTAAGTCTACTCTCGAAAGACATTTTTTGGATTCGCAATACCCCCTCCCGAGCCTACACTGCGGGTGTTGCGTTTGAAGGGGGGAAGGAACCAGGCGGCGGAAGGTTCCGCGCCGTTCGCGGAGGAGGCTGAGCAGCATGACCATCGGCAGTCCGGGAATACGCCCGGGGATGCGCATGGCGGCCATCGGCATCGGCGCGCTCCTGGCGGCGCTCGCCCCGGCCGCGCCAGAGTCCAAGAACGTGATCGTCCTGATTCCGGACGGCATGGGTCCGGCGGGGACGACGCTTCTGCGCTGGTACCGCGGCGCCAAAGCGGGGACCGGCGCGAAGGAGAGGCTGAACCTCGATCGCATGGACCTGCGCGCGGTGCGGACGTACGGCGCCGGCGCGCTGGTCACCGACTCCGCGGCCGCGGCAACGGCCTTCGCCTGCGGCCGCAAGACGGCCTGCGCGTTCGTGGGCGTGCTGCCGGGAGGCGACGGCGCGCCTCCCGGCGAACGCGTGACGATCCCCGGCCTCGACCCCGTTCCGGACGAGCTGGCCTACAGCCCCGTCGCCAGCGTCCTGGAAGCGGCCCGGCTCGGCGGCCGGAAAGTCGGCCTCGTGGCCACGGCCAACGTGCAGCACGCCACGCCGGCCGGGTACTCGGCGCACACGCACAGCCGCGGCCAGTATGAGCGGATCGCCGAGCAGCAGGTCTACGGGCGGATCGACGTGGTGCTTGGCGGCGGCGCCAGGTACGTCGACGCCCGCCGTCGGGACGGCGAGAACCTCTTGCCGGCCCTCAAGGCCATGGGCTACACCTGCGTCTCGAACCGCGCGGAGATGGCGGCGGCGCGCGGGCCGCGGCTGTGGGGCATGTTCGCCGACGAAGCCATGGCCTGCGAGTTCGACCGGCGGAGCCTGCACCCGGACCAGCCGTCGCTGGCGGAGATGACGCGGAAGGCCGTCGAAATCCTCTCGCGGGACGGCAGCGGCTTCTTCCTGCTGGTCGAAGGCAGCAAGGTGGACTGGGCCAACCACGGCAACGATCCGATCGGCCTCATAAGCGAGCTGGGCGCGTTCGACGACGCGGTGGGCGTGGCCCTCGACTTTGCTGAAGGACGCGGCGATACCGCGGTTTTCGCCTTCACGGACCACGGCTGCGGCGGTATGGTCCTGCTGGACGCCGGCGGCGACGCCCCGCGGTGGCGGTCCCCGCTGGAGGCTTTGGCCGGCCCGCTGCTGCCCGCCAAGCTGACGGCCGAGGGCGTCACGGAGAGCACGGACCCCTCCCGCGGACCGGCCGCGCTCCGCGACGCGCTGGCCCGGCATTACGGCCTGTCCGACCTCGCGCCGGAGGAGACGGCCGGTCCGGCGGCGTCCCTGGCCGGGCAAATCCTCAGCTCGCGCGCGGGGATCGGCTGGATGACCACGGGACACACGGGCGAAGACGTGCTGCTTTACACACGCGGAATCGAAGGGCCGCGCGGCCTGGTCGAGAACACCGCGATCGCGCAGATGTGCGCCGACGCCCTGGGCGTCGACCTGGCGGCAACGACGGCCCGCCTGTACGCCGAAGCCCTCCCCGCCCTGCGGGAGACGGGCGCGACGGTATTCGTGGACGCCGCCACCGATCCCGCGAACAAGGCGCTGGTCGCCCGCAAGGGCGCGACCACGGTGCGCTTTCCCCTCGACAAGAACCTGCTGGTGGTTTCTTCGCCCCGCGTCAGCGGCACCTACGCGATGGAGGGCCTGACCGTGGAAGCGGAGCCCACGCGCAAGATCTACGCGCCGCGCCGCGCCATGACCGCCGCCGCCGTGCTCCTGCAGTAGGCGCTTCAACGCTTGTTAACCGCCGCCGGCGTGATATGCTGTTTGTCCCCTCGTCGGACGGAGGACACCGAACGTGATGATCGCGCGGATTGCCCGGCGCATGCTGGCGGAGACCAACTTCCGCCTGCTCTGCCGTTTCGCCTACGGCGTGGGCTGGCAGAGCATGCGCGCCGTCAGCCGCTTCCGCCGCTCCAACGGCGCCCTGCCGGCCTTCCTGTTCATATCGGTGACCAGCGCGTGCAACCTGCGCTGCCAGGGCTGCTGGGTCTCGCCCCACCTGCGGCCGGGACGGATGGAGCCCGAGGTTCTTGACCGCATCATCCGGCAGGGCCGGCGGAGCGGCATCCGCTTCTTCGGCATCCTGGGCGGAGAGCCGCTGCTTTATCCCGGCCTGCTGGAACTCCTGGGCCGGCATCAGGACTGCTACTTCCAGCTCTTCACGAACGGAACGCTGATCGACGAGGCGACCGCGCGGACCATGCGGCGCCTGGGCAACATCTCGCCGCTGATCAGCGTGGAGGGCCTCGAGCAGACCAGCGACGTGCGGCGCGGCGGCGACGGCGTTTACGCGCGCAGCGTCGACGGCATCCGCCACTGCGCCGCGGCCGGGCTGATCGCGGGCATCGCCACCAGCGTGTGCCGCTCGAACATCCGCGAGCTCGCCACGGAGGCGTTCGTGCGGCGCGCCGTGGAACTTCGCGTTCAGTACCTCTGGTACTACATCTACCGGCCGGTCGGCCCGAACCCCTGCCCGGAGCTGGCGCTTTCCGGGGACCAGATCCTCGACCTGCGCCGCTTCATCGTAGATATGCGCGCGAAAGCGCCCCTCGTGATCGTGGACGCCTACTGGGATCATGCCGGCCGCGCCCTCTGCCCCGCCGCCGTGGGCATCAGCCATCACATCGGACCGCACGGCGACGTCGAGCCCTGTCCGCCCGTGCAGTTCGCCAGCGACTCCGTCGCCGACGGCGGCGATCTCGCCGCGACGATTCGCGGCTCCGCGTTCATCCGCGACTTCCGCCGCTCGGCCGCGCAGCTCACGCGCGGCTGCCTGCTGCTGGAGGCGCCTTCGTCCCTGCGCGACCTGGTCCTGCGCTCGGGCGCGCGCGCCACGAGCGGCCGTCCCGACGCGCTCGGCGAGCTGGCGGCCATGCGTCCGCTGCCCGGCCACCATCAGCCCGGCCGCGAAATCCCCGAGCGCAGCCTGTTCTACCGTTTCGCGAAGAAGAACTGGTTCTTCGGCTTTGGGGCGTACGGATAGGCATGCGCCCGGGAAACACGGTGAAATCCGAGCGGACACCGACAGTCGTTTACTGCGATTGCGCGTACAGCGAAATCATTCCGCGCGCCGCCAAGGATGCCGCCCAACGCGCCATTGCGGCCCGCGGCGCGACGGCCGTGGCCGTGCCCGACCTCTGCGCCCTGGCGGCCGCGCGCGACCCGCGGCTGCGGGAATGGGCCGCGGCGGAGAACCTCACCGTCATCGCCTGCTATCCGCGCGCCGTGCGCCGGCTCTTCGCCTACGCCGGAGCGCCGCTGGCCGCCGGCGCCACGCTGCTGAACATGCGCGACGGACAGGCGGCGCACATCGCGGCGCGTCTTCCTCCGCCGCGCGCCGACGCGGCCCCGCCCGCGCCCCTCGCGGTCCCGCCGGGGAAGGACGACTGGGTTCCCTGGTTTCCGGTGATCGACCAGGACCGCTGCCGGAACTGCAAGCAGTGCCTGAACTTCTGCGTGTTCGGCGTCTACGACCTGTCGCCGGAAGGCCTGGTCCGCGTGGCGCAGCCGCGCAACTGCAAGAACAACTGCCCGGCCTGCGCGCGCATCTGCCCGGCCGCGGCGATCATCTTTCCCAAGTGCCCCGATGCGCCGATCAACGGCGCCGAGCCGCCCGCCGCGCCCGGCGCCGAAGCCGCGCCGGCGCCGGCCGCGCCCGGCAGCCTTCCCGCGGACGAGCTGGACGCGCTGCTGGCCAAGCGCCGCGCGCGCGCCGAAGCGTTCCGCCGCGCCCGCATGGGCGCCGCCGGGGAACAGCCATGAGCGGAGCGCCGCAAACCCTTTCCGGCCGCGCGGCGACGGACGCGCCGGACCTGCGCTACGGCGAAGCAGCCGGACGGACGGCCCGCGGACCGGTCACGGTTCCCGGAGAAGCATCCGAACGCGAACGCCTGGCCGCCGCGACGGACGCCTGCCTGCGCGGGCAGGCACTGGTGCCGCCGCTGGTCATGCCGGAACTGCGGCGCCACGCCGACGCCGTCATCGCCGCCACGGGCTGCGATCCCGCCTTCCGCGAGTACCTCTATGTGCTGATCAACAACGCCGCCTGGCGGCCGGTGGTCGCCGCCGTGCCGTACGAACGGCGCACGCTGCTCCTGCCGCCCTGCCTGCGCGCCAGCGGCAAGTGCCCCGCCAGGTTCGACAAGCTCGGCCTGCTGTGCGAACGCTGCGGAAGCTGCGAAATCTGCGCGCTGTCCGACGAGGCCGAGGCCCTGGGCTACACGGTCCTCGTCGCCGAAGGCACCGGCGTAGTGGCCGACCTGGTCAGCCGCGGCGTCGCCGACGCCGCGATCGGCGTAAGCTGCATGCCCGCCCTCGAGCGCGCCTTCCCGCACATGGTTACGGGCGCCGTGCCCGGCCTGGCCGTGCCGCTGCTCACCGACGGCTGCCGCGACACGCGCCCCGACACGGCGCCGATCCGCGAGGCGGTGCGCCTGCGCGCGCCGGGCGCCGACTGGCGTCCGCTCGATCTGGCGAAGACGCGCGAAGCGGTCAACGCCTGGTTCCAGGAAGCGCAGCTGCGGCGTTTTCCCGGCATCGCGCGCACGCAGATCGGCGCCATCGCCGGCGAATGGCTGGCCCGCGCCGGCAAGCGCTGGCGCCCGTTTCTCACGACCGCCGTCTACACGGCCCTGAGCGGCGCGGACGTCGCCGCTCTGCCGGACCACGTCCGGCACGCCGCGCTGGCCGTGGAGTGCATCCACAAGGCGTCGCTGATCTACGACGACGTCCAGGACAACGACGCGGTGCGCTACGGCCTGCCCGCCGTGCACGCGGCGCACGGCACGCCGCTGGCCCTGACCGTGTCGCTGTACCTGCTGGGGCTCGGCTACCGCCTGCTGGCCGACGCTCCGGCGCCGGCCGCGATGCGCGCGGCGATGCTGAGCCTGGCCGCGGACGGTCACTGCCGGCTCTGCCACGGCCAGGGCGCGGAGCTTGCATGGGTGCGCGCGCCCGGTCCCCTCGGCGTGGAGCAGGTCCTGGATTTCTTCGCGCGCAAGACCGCCCCGTCGTTCGACGTGGTGTTCAGGCTCGGCGCCCTCTGCGCCGGAGCGGACCCGGAGGTGCACGACGTGCTCCGCCGCTACAGCGAAGCGCTCGGCGTGGCCTACCAGATCCGCGACGATCTCGAAGACTTCACGGAAGACGGCGACGCGGACGACATCCGCATGCAGCGCCCGTCGATCGTGCTGGCCGTGGCCGCCGCGCACGCCGCGCCGTCCGAGCGCGATGTCATCGCCGCGGCCTGGGGCCGCGGCCTGGACGCGCACAAGGCCGCCGCGATCCGCGGGATCATCGCGGCGCGCGACGTCGAGCGCAAGACGCGCGATCTGCTCGGGGACTACAAGCAGCGCGCCCTGGACGCCCTGGCGCCGCTGCGCAACGGCGACCTGAAGATGGCGCTGTGCCGGGTGGTGGGGAAAGTACTCGGGCCGTGATGCACTTCTCCGCGGACATGCTGTCGGCCGCGCGGAACGCGCGCGCCTGCCTGGGCGCGGCCCGGGAACGCGTGCTGGGGTTCGCGCTGGGCTGCTTGCAGCCGGGGGGCGGTTTCCGCGGCCGCGACGCGGAAGCGGATCTGTACTACACGGTCTTCGGAATCGACTGCCTGCTGGCCCTCGGCGAGGAACCGGGCCTCGGACGGACCGAGCAATACCTGCGGCGGTTCGGCGACGGCCGGGAGCTCGACCTGCTGCACCTCTCGTGCCTGGCGCGCTGCTGGCGCCGCCTGCCCGGCGGAGCGCCCGACGGCGTCCGGGACAGCGTGGCCCGCGCCGCGGCGGCGCACCGCGCCGCGGACGGCGGCTACGCCCTCACGCCGGGCAGCCCCGCCGCGTCGGTCTACGGCTGCTTCGTGGCCCTGTCCGCGCTGCAGGACGCCGGACTGCGCGCTCCCCAGCCGGAGGCCGTGGCCCGGGCCGTGCAATCGCTGCGCGTCGGCGGCGGCGGCTATGCCAACGAAGCCGGCCACGCAACGCCCGCCACCAACGCCACCGCGGGCGCCCTGCTGGTCATGCGCGCCTGCGGCGCGCCCGTCCCCCCCGGCGCGGCGGAGTGGCTGTGCGCCCTTCACGACCGCCGCGGCGGCTTCCGCGCCGGGCCGGGCGCGCGCGTGCCCGACCTGGTGTCCACGGCCACGGCGCTGTTCGCGCTGCGCGCGGCCGGGGCAGACCTCAAACCGCTGCGCGCGGCATGCCTGTCGTTCGTGGAGACGCTGTGGCACGACGAAGGCGGCTTCTCCGGCAACTGGCTCGACGACACGCCGGACTGCGAACACACTTTTCACGCGCTGTTGAGCTTCGGCTGTCTGAGCGCGGACGCCGCGCGGGACAAGCGGCGGAACGCGGAAGCCGCGGACGCGGGAAACAGGCCGCCGCCGCGCGGCCGGGACTCTCTTCCCGCCCCTGAAACCTGAAACCGTGGACACGGCCGACATAGCCGCCTTCCGCGACCGCGTCGTGGACCGCCTGCGCGCGGCCGTGACGTCCGACGGCCGCTGGGAAGGACGGCTCAGCAGCAGCGCGGTGGCCACGGCCGTGGCCGTCTTCGCGCTGTCGCGCATCGACCGCCGCGCGCACGCCGCGCCGGTCGCGCGCGGGCTGCACTGGCTGGCGGCGCATGCCAACGCCGACGGCGGATGGGGCGACTCGCCGGAAAGCCCCAGCAACCTGACGGCCACCCTGCTGGCGCGCAACGCGTTCGCGGCCGTGGCGTCCGGCGAACGCGACGGCGCGCTTGCCGCTGCCGTCGCGGCCGCGGAGGCGTGGCTGGCGCGCCGCGCCGGCAGCCTGGAACCCGACGCGCTGCGCGCCGCCGTGATCCTGCGCTACGGCGCCGACCGCACGTTCGCGGGCCCCATCCTGGCCATGACCGCCATGGCCGGGATGCTCGGCCCGCCCGCCGAGGCCTGGCGGCGGGTGCCCCAGCTGCCCTTCGAGCTCGGCGTGCTGCCGCACGCCCTGTTCAGGTGGCTGCGCCTCACGGTTGTCAGCTACGCGCTGCCCGCGCTCATCGCCATCGGCCTGGTTCGCCACCGCCGCCTGCCGTCGCGCCTGCCGCCGCTGCGCCTCCTGCGCGACGCCGTCACGCGCCGCGCGCTGCGCATCGCCGAACGGATGCAGCCGCCGAACGGCGGCTACGAAGAGGCCGCGCCGTTGACCGCCTTCGTCGCCATGAGCCTGGCCGAGGCCGGCTGCCGCGAATGCGCCGTGGTCCGCCGGGCAGCCGGGTTCCTGCTGGCGTCGGAGCGCGACGACGGCTCCTGGCCCATTGACACGAATCTTGCCACGTGGGTGACCACGCTGGCGATCAACGCGCTGACGGAACGCGACGCGACCGAACCGCAACGGCGGATGCGCGCGCGCCCGGACCGCCGCGCCGCTTCCTTCCCCGCTCCGCCCGGCGCCCCCGCGGGAACAGGGCGTTGCGATCTGCCGCCGGAGCAGCGCGCCCTGCTGCGCGAATGGCTGCTGCGGCAGCGCCATACGGAGGAGCATCCCCTCACGCGCGGCGCGCCCGGCGGATGGGCCTGGAGCGACCTGCCCGGGGCGATGCCCGACGCCGACGACACCGCCGGCGCCCTGCTGGCCCTGCGCCGCCTGGGCGCCGCGGACCACGCCGCCGCGGATGCGGCCGCGCAGGGCGTCCGCTGGCTGCTGGACCTGCAGAACGGCGACGGCGGAATTCCGACCTTCGCGCGCGGCTGGGGCCGGCTGCCGTTCGACCGCAGCGGCCCGGACATCACCGCGCACGCCCTGCGCGCCTTCGCGGAATGGCGCGACGCCCTGCCCTCCGGCCCGCGGCGGCGCGCCGCGCGCGCCTCCGCGCGCGCGTTGCGCTACCTCGCCCGCGCCCAGCGCGCCGACGGCGCCTGGGTCCCGTTGTGGTTCGGCACACAGCACACGCCCGGCGAAGCCAACCTCACCTACGGAACCGCCCAGGTCGTGACGGCGCTCGACGCGCTCGGCGGCCCGCGGCGGCGCGCAGCCGCGGCCCTCGCGGAACGCGGACGGGCCTGGCTGCTGGCGGCGCAGCGCGCCGACGGAAGCTGGGGCGGAGACCGGGACGCGCCGGGATCAATCGAGGAAACCGCGCTGGCGGTGCGCGCGGTGGCGGCCGCGCGACGCGACGCGGCCGCGCGCGGCATCGCCTGGCTCATGGAACGGACGCGGGGCGGCGCTGACTTCCCCGCGGCGCCGATCGGACTGTACTTCGCGCGCCTGTGGTATTCCGAGCGCCTCTACCCGGTGGTCTTCGCCGCGCACGCGCTGGAAGCCTGCCTGAAGTGCGCGTAGCCGGCGCCTTCCAGGGCCACGGTCGCGCCGTCGGGAAAACAACAGCGCACCAGCCCGGCCCGGTCCGTCACGATTCCGATGCGGGTGCAGGGCAGGTCAAAGGCTTTCCGCCAGGCGGCCATGAACTCGTCCTCGCGCTCCTCCGCCAGCGCGAAAAGCAGCTCGAAATCCTCGCCGTCGCGCAGGGCGTGATCCAGGGGCGGAACGCCGTCGCGCAGGGCGCGCGCGGCGTCGGACACCGGCACGGCACGCGCATCCAGGTCGCAGCCCGCGCCGCTCATCGTCGCCAGGTGGCGCGCGTCCGCGGCCAGCCCGTCGCTGACGTCGATCATGGCCCCGGCCCAGTCCCGCAGCCAGCGCCCCTCCTTCACGCGCGGCTCGAAGCGCAGGTGCCGGCCGGACGCGCTGCCGCCGAGCGTTCCGGTCACGAACAGCAGGTCGCCCGGCCTGGCGCCCGAGCGCAGGACGGCCCGGCCGCAAGGCACGGCGCCCACGCCGAAAACGTGCGCCTCCAGCGCGGGGCCCTCCGAAAGATCGCCGCCCACGATGCAGAAGTCGTGCGCCCCGGCCAGCGCGACGGCGCCGCGATACAGCCCGTCCAGCGTCGCGACCGGCAACGCGGAAGGCGCCACGATGTCGATGAGCCCCCACCTGGGATCGGCGCCCATGGCGGCAATGTCGCTGAGCACGCGGCCCACGGCCTTGTGGCCCACGTCTTCGGGCGCGGTCTCCGCGGCGAAATGCGTGCCCTGCACCACGGGGTCGGAGGTGAGGACCCAGTCGACGCCCGCGCCGCCGGAAAGGCGCACGACGGCGCAGTCGTCGCCGACGCCCACAACCACGTCGCGGCGGCCGGGCAGACGCCTGGCGATGCGCTCGATCGCGGCCAGCTCCCCGATATCGCGCAGGGTTTCCATGCGCCCCACGCTATCCCGCGCCGGCCCGGACATGTCAACCCAGAAAGAGCGGTTCGGTCCCCTCTGCGCGTGCCCGAAACGTCCCTTCCGGCGTCATATCCGGCATGCGGGCTTCGTCATTCCTTCGTGCTTGGGTATTTCGTCATTCGTCATTCGATCCACACCGATCCGCGGATTTGTAGGAATTGGCCGTGCCTCCGGGGTGTCGCGCCGGAGGCTCTTGTGCTACGCTCTTCGCATGCCGACGCCGCGCGAAGTCGTGTTGATCAACGGGATATACTGCGCCAATTCGGCCGCCAAGTTCTGGCCGCGGCTGATCGCCGAGGCGGAGAACGAGTTCCCCGAAGCCACGGCTGTCCGCCTCAGCGCGCTTGCGGCCGGCCGCCTGAATCGCGACCTGCTCCATCCCGAACGCGCCCTGGCGCGCGAAATCGAGCGCATGCTCTTCCGTGACACGGCCGAAGCCCTGCGCCGGACCATGGCGGAGCTGGAAGCGACCGGCCCCCCCGGCGCCGTGCGCCTGCGGGTGCTGGCGGGCGACGCGGAGCTCGCCGCGCGCGACCTGCCCGCGGACTGCGTGGATGCGGAGATACTTCCCTACCTCATCGCCTGGCCCATGGAATGGGCGGCCATTCCGGAAGAGCGCTGGAACGACCCCGCGGCGCGCGGCCGTTTCACCGCCGAAACGCTCCGCGAAGGCCGCCGCCGCGCCATGGAGTTCACCGTGACGGGCCGCCACCTGAGCGAGGGGCTCTACGAACGCGCCATCACGCTTCAGTTTTCGGCCGCCGCGGGCGCGGCAAAGGCCACCGCGCCGTAGCCCACCACCCAGTTGCCCCTGCTTTCGGGGAAGTCGTCGCCGCTGTTGCGGTAGTGCAGCAGCGTGCCCTTCCGGCAGCCCTGGGCCGCGGCAAAGTGCATCGCCGTCAGCACCGGGCCGATGCCGCAGCACACCTGGTTCCCGTAGTCCCAGCTCTTGAGCAGCTTCGCGGCATCCATGCCGCAGATCGTCTCCAGGGTCTGCTTGTCCGTCCTGGTCACAAGCGCGTAATCGGGACTGTGCAGCAGGTCGGTGCTCGCCACGACGACAATGCGCTTGCGTTTCGCCAGTCCGGTCAGCGCCGCCGCCAGTTCCCGGATCGTGGCCGGATCGTGGTCGCCGATCAGGGCGACGACAATCCTGGCGCCGGGCAGGGCCGCCTGCACGAACGGCACCTCGTTCTCCGCGCTGTGCTCGCCGGCGTGCGGCGCGCAGTCCTTGCGCAGGCGTCCGCCCGCGGCCGTCAGCAGATCCGTGGCCTCGCGGTCCAGCGCCGCCTCGCCCAGCGGCGTGCGCAGCGCGTCGCCGTCCATGAAGGCCGCGCCGGGAAATCCGCCGCGATGGCTGAACCCCAGCACGACCGCGGTTTCCGGCGCCGGGCCGGCCGCGGCGTTGTCGCGCAGCGCCCGGAACGCATAGCCGGCGACCTTGCCGGAATAGACGTATCCGGCATGCGGCGCGATGACCGCCACGATGCGGCCGCTCACGGCCGGCGGATCGGCGTCCGCCAGAAAGCGGTCCACGGTCTCTTTCAGTTCGTCGGCATCCCCGGGAAACCAGCGTCCGCCTCCCCATGCCTTGCGCACGACGCGCCGGTTCGCTTCGTTCATGTTACCCTCCCCCTCGTTGCCGCGGCAGGCGGCCAGCAGACACGCCCCGACAATCGCCGCTCCCAACATCACGCGCGCGCGCCCGCTCATGGCCTGCTTCTCCTCACGCCCCCGCCACGGCCATGATGATACCAAATCCCCGACCCCTGACAAGCGCCGCACGAACCTGCTACACGAATTCGCCGATGACCGCGTCGGCCACCTGCCGCCCGCGGCGCGTGAGACGCCAGCGTCCGTGCGCGCGCGCCAGCAGCCCGTGCCCGCGCAGGGCGCGCAGCGTCGTCCGCCAGCGGGCGCGCAGCGCTTCAGGCAGCGCGTCCGCGTCCGCGTCGCCGACCCCCTCGGCCGTGCGGAACTTGAACACGACGCGCTCCACCGCGTCCGTTCCCGGCGCGACGGTTTCCTCTCCGCGGGGCGGGGGCCGTCCCGCCAGCAGCGCCGCCGCGTAGGACGCGACGTCGGGAACATTGGTCCAGCGGCGCAGCCCCGCGCGCGAGGCCGCGCCCGGCCCGATGCCGAGGTAGTCCGCGCCGCGCCAGACGGCCGCGTTGTGCAGGCATTGCCGTCCGGGCCGGGCATAGTTCGACAGTTCATAGCGCGTGTACCCCGCGGCCCGCAGAATCTCCCCGGCCTTGTCCAGCGCGTCAAGCAGCGCATCGTCGTCCGGCGCGGCGCACGTTCCGGCGCGCACGGCCCGCGCCAGGCGCGTGCCGCGCTCCACGGCCAGCGCATAGACCGATAGGTGCTCCGGCTCCAGCGCGACCGCTTCCCGCAGCGTGCGCCGCCACGCGGCGGCGCCCACGCCGGGCAGGCCGGCGATCAGGTCCAGCCCCACGTTGTCGAACCCGGCCCGGCGCAGCGCGGCCGCGGCCGAGCGCGCGTCGTCCGCGCCGTGCGGCCGCCCCATGGCCCGCAGGACCTCGTCCTCGAACGATTGCACGCCGAGACTGACCCGCGAGACGCCGTGCGACCGCAGCAGGGCGGCCCGGGCGGCGTCCATGACGGCCGGATTCGATTCCACGGTCCACTCCGCGGCCGCCGACAGGTCAACCTGCCTTTTCAGGACGCCCAGCAGCGCGTCGAGTTCACCGGCCGCAAGCACGGTGGGCGTGCCGCCGCCGATGTACACCGTTTCCGGCCGCGGTCGCGGCGCGGCCCCGCGCAATTGCCCGATCTCGGCCGCAACGGCGCGGACGTAGCGCGCGGCGCGGTCCGGGCGATAGACTTCGGAGTACAGCGCGCAATAGGCGCACATGTCGCGGCAGAAGGGCACGTGAACGTAAAGGCGGCGCCATGCGGCCGGAGGGAGCGCGGTGGTCATGAACAGTGCATACGGCGTTTCGCGCTCCGCCGGCAAGCGGCAAGTGACCGACGGCGCCGGGGCGTCCGTCGCTTGCCCCTTGCCGGGATCGGGGTTTTCCCTAGTTCATGTTTGGGGTTTCCCCGATTGCGGCCGTGACCGGTCGCCGCCTATCATGCGCGTGTGTTGAACCGGTCCGCCGCTTGGACAGGCTCACGCCAAGGACGGGAGCAGCCCGATGGAATGGAGGGAAGAGACCGATCAGCGTGAAGGGATGGGCGCGGCGGTCTGGCTTGTGCTGGCCTGTCTTGTCGCGCTGCTGGCCGCGCTCGGTTTTGTGATCGCGGCAAGCCTGTAAAGGGGTCGGTGAAAGAATCGCGGACGGCGAGGCCGCCGTCCCTCCCAGCCCTGACTTTGTCTGAAAACGGGAGGATCCGCGGGCGGGAGGACAGCGCGATGCGGGCGCGGGGAAGAGGAGACAAAAGCAGGGCGGCGCGGGCGGACACCCCGGTTGTTCCCAGGTCGGACGACGTGGAGGGGCTGCTCAACCGGGGCCCCGTGGTGCTCTTCCTCTGGCAAATCGCGGAAGGCTGGCCCGTAGAGTACGTGTCGGAGAACGTCAGCCGTCTCGGCTACTCCGCCCAGGACTTCATTTCCGGCCGCGTTTCGTGGCCCGGCGTCACGCACCCCGACGACGTCCCGCGCCTGCAGGCCGAAGTGGAGGGCTATCTGGCCGGGGGTGTCGACGAATTCGCTCAGAGCTACCGCCTCATGACTCCGCGCGGCGAAGTCCGTTGGATCGAAGACAACAACCGTCTGATTCGCGGGCGTGGACGGCGTGGTGTTCGACGTCACCGCCCGCCATCGGGCCGAGGAGGCCCTGCGCGAGAGCGAGGAGAATTTCCGCGCCCTCGCGGAGAACGCGCAAGAGGCCATCTTCATCGAGACGGCCCGCTTCGATGGAAAGCAGGCACGTCACGGTCACGTTGAGCGCCGGCCGCCGTGGCCGGCTGACGGTGTCGGACGACGGCCGCGGCATGGGGCTGCGCATCATGCGCTACCGCGCCGAGATGACGGGCGGCGACCTGGAGATCGCGTCCAACGCGTCCGGCGGCACCACGGTGACCTGCACCTTCAACAACGCGGCTAGCCGGCCCTGAACATCTGGCCCATGCGCTTGCCCAGCAGCGCGGCGGCCCACAGCATGGCCGCGGCCAGCAGCGCCATGGCCCACACCCCGAGCGCGGCGGCCACGTTGACGCCGTTTTCGAGCCCCTCCATCAGCACGTAGATGGCCTTGGTGATGGGATAGAAGGCTTCCGTCTGGGCGAGGATGAGGCTGTCGGACACCTCCAGCATGGCGAACGCAAAGCACAGAATCCCGCCGGCCAGCAGGTTGGCCGCGATCAGGGGGAAAGTCACGCGCCGCACCACGCGCCACGGCGAGGCGCCCAGGTTGGCGGCGGCCTCCTCGTAGGCGCGGCTGGTCTGCTCGAGCCCGGCATGGGCGGCGCGCAGCATGTAGGGCAGGCGGCGCACGGCGTAGCTGATCGTCAGCAGCAGCAGCGGGTTGAAGCGCGGATCGAGCAGCGTGCCGGGGAAGCGGCCCGCGAAGCAGCCCAGGTAGCCGAACGCGATCACCAGGCCGGGGATCGCCAGGGGCGCCATGGCCAGCGTGTCGATCAGGTCGGCCCCCGCGATGCGCCGCCGCACGCACAGCCAGGCGATGCCGAAGCCCAGGGCCGCGTCCAGCGCGGCCGCGCCCAGCGCCAGGCCCAGGCTGTTGAGCAGGGCCGTGCGCGTGAGGTCCGAACCGACGGCGCGCGCGAAGAATTCCAGGGTGAATCCCTCGGGCAGCGCCGTCAGGAACCAGCGCCGTCCCACGGCCACCAGCGCCACGCTCGCGTGCGGCAGCACGGCCAGCGCCAGCAGCAGCGTCGCGAACGGCGCCAGCAGCGCCAGACCCGCGGCCGAAAGCCGCGGCTCGCGGCGGGCCACGCTGAGGCGGCCCAGGGTGGCCACGTCGCGGCGGCGGCCGGTGATGCGTTTGCTGATCAGGAAGCCCAGCGCCGCGACCGCGATCACGAACAGCACCTGCGCGTACCCGGCGGGGTTGGTGCCCGCCTCGCTCACGCCGTCGTAGATCATCACCGGCAGCACGCGGCGGAACCCGAACACCAGGGGCGTGCCCAGTTCCGTGAACGACCAGACGAAGACCAGCACCGTGCCGCCGAAAAGGCCCGGCCCGGCCAGGGGCAGCGTGACGCGGCGGAAAACCCGGCCGCGCGCCGCGCCCAGGTTGACCGCGGCTTCCTCCAGCGACGGGTCGATGTTGGCGAAGGCGGCCACGAGGTTGAGGTACATGATCGGAAAGAGGTGCAGCGTTTCCATCAGCACCACGCCCAGCAGCGGGTAGGCGCCCAGCCAGTCCACGGGACCGCGCGCCAGCCCCGCGCGCATCAGCAGCGTGCTCAGGGCGCCCGAGCGCGCCAGAACGATCTTCATGCCCACGGCGCCCACGAACGGCGGCAGAATCAGCGGCGCCAGCAGCAGACCGGAGAGCAGCGTCCTGCCCGGAAACGAGCGCCGCGCCACGGCCCAGGCCAGCGGCAGCGCCACGGCCAGCGCGGCGGCGGTCGTGCACAGCGCGATGATCAGGCTGTTGCCCAGGGCCTCGAGCTGCAGCGGCTCGGTCAGCAGGTTGCGCAGGTAGAGGAGCGTGAAGCCCTCGCGGTCGGTCACCGCCCTGCGCACGACGTCCAGCATGGGCCACACCAGGAACGCGGCCAGGAAGGCCAGGACGGCGGCAAGCAGCGCGCAGGAACCCCTTCGGCCGGACATGCCCGTCACTCCTCGGTTATCACGACCGTGTCGTCGGGCGCGGCTTCCCACTCGCCCTCCGCGCCGGGCGCGGGCAGCGGCGCGGGGCGGCTGAGCAGGGCGGCGCGCAAAGCCGTGCCGTCCGCGTCCAGCCGCACGGCGATCGTGGGGCCGTTGAGCCGGACCGACCTGACCGCGGCCCGCAGCCGGTTGGCGGCCGGACCGGGTCCGGCGGGACGCAGGTTTTCCGGCCGCACCAGGCAGCGCACGCTCGCGCCGGCGGACGGGGCGGAGGCGCCCGCGAGAACGGCGCGCCAGGCGCCCCACGGCGTCTGCACCGCCGTGAACCGGCCGGACGTCCCGGTCACGCGCGCGGCGATCAGGTTCGCTTCGCCCAGGAAATCGGCGCAGAAGACATTGGGCGGGCGATGATACAGATCGGCCGGCGCGCCCAGCGCGCGCAGCCGTCCGGCGTTCATCACCGCCACGCGGTCGGCCAGCGAAAGCGCTTCGCTCTGGTCGTGGGTCACGTACACGAAGCTGATGTCCGTTTCGCGGTGCAGGCGCTCGATTTCCTCGCGCATCCCGGCGCGCAAACGCGCGTCGAGGTTGGAAAGCGGCTCGTCGAGCAGCATCACGGCCGGGTCCAGCACCAGGGCCCGCGCCAGCACCACGCGCTGCTGCTGTCCGCCGGAGAGCTGTCCCGGCAGGCGCCGGTCCAGTCCGGAAAGCCCGACGCGCGCCAATGCTTCACGCACGCGCGCGGCGATTTCCTTCCTCGGCGCGCGGCGTTCGACCAGCCCGAAGGCCACGTTCCCGGCCACGCTCAGGTGCGGCCAGAGCGCGTAGTTCTGAAAGACCATGGGCGCTCCGCGCCGGTGGGCCGGCATGTCGCGCACGTCGCGCCCGTTGAGCAGGATGCGTCCCGCGTCCGGCGTCTCCAGCCCGGCGAGGATGCGCAGCATGGTGGTTTTGCCGCAGCCGGACGGCCCGAGCAGGAAAAACAGCTCGCCCGGGCGCACGTCGAACGAGACGCCGTCCAGCGCCGCGACGTCGCCAAACCGCTTGGAGACGCTCTCCACGCGGATGGCCGGGGCGGCCCCTGCATCGTCTTTCACGTCTGCGTTCTCCCCGGAGACAGGTTTCGGGTTTCAGGCTTCAGGGGCACGACGGGCGCACAGCCGCGCCTTCCGCCGCCCCGTCTGAGACCCGGCGCCTCCCCCGCCGCTTCACGCGCCACTTCCCTGTACCGCGCGCGGGCGGCGCGCGCCCAGGCATTCATCGCGGAAAGCCGGAAACGCGGATCCTGCCATTGCGCGGCCGCGGCGTCCATCTCCGCTTCGCTGCCCGGCGGGGCGCACAGCCGCGCGACCAGCGCGGGCGGCGAACCGGCCGCGATCACGGCCTGCCAGGCGCGGCTCAGGTCCGCGTGCGCGTCGATCAGGCACACGCCGATCAGGTCGTTCACCAGCTGCCAGCGCGCGCTGCCCCGCGCGGTGTCGTAGGCGAACGCGCCCTCGTAGTCGTACGGCCGGGATTGCGGCGCGCCGGGCGCGTCGTACAGCGCGGCGCGCACGGGCAGGCGGTGCAGGGCGTGGCGCTGCCCGCCGGGTCCCGCCGGACCGTAGAGCAGGCGCTGGCCTTCTTCCGAGAGCGCGTAAACGATGAACAGGCGCGCCAGCTCCGGGTTGGCCGCGCCGCGCAGCATGGCGATGGGATCGGCGTTGATCACGGTGGCGCCCTCCGGGAGGACAAAGCCCAACGCGTCGCCGCCGACCGAGTCGATCACGGTCTGGGCGTACTGGTCGATGACCATCCCGGCCGCGACGTCGCCGGCCGCCACCTCGCGCGGCGCCGTGCCGCCGCCCTCGCCGAAACCGCGCACGTTGCCGCAGATGCGCGTAATCAGGCTCCAGCCGGCGTCGAACCCGAAAGCCTGCAGTATGATCTCGTAGCACATGTGCACCGAGCCGCTGGAGCGCGGATCGCCCGAGGCAACCCACGAGAATAACTCCGGGCGGGCCAGATCGGCCCACGAAGCCGGTTCCGGCAGACCCATCCGTTCGAGCAGCGGCCGGTTGTGCAGGATGCCGAAGCCGCTCAGGGCGACGCCGAACCAGCGCCCGTCCGGATCGTAGACGGGCGTGCCGGCCACGCGGCGCGGCACGCCGTCGAGCAATCCCGCCGGCAGTCGGACCGGCGCGAGCCAGCCTTCGCCGGCGGCCTGGTAAAAGGGGTCCACGCCGCCGCCGAACATCAGGTCCGCGCCGGGCGCGTCCGGCGCGGCTTCGAAGCGCGAAGCCAGCTCCTTGAGGATCTTCGACGTGCCGCCCACGTCCAGCCAGCGGATCGCGGCGCCGCGGCCGTGTTCCCGGCGCATCCAGGCGCCGAAGCCGCGGCTGTACTCCAGCCGCACCTCGCGCCGGTGCGGCGAGATGATCGTCAGCGTTTCGACGGCGGCCGCCGGGGGCGGCGCGGCCTCGCCGCCGGCGAAGAACATCGCCGCGTAGGGCAGCGACGCGATCAGCACGAAAGCCATTCCCGTTGACCAGCGCACGACCTGAATCTCAGCTAGGCGTCATGTTCGTTTTCCGCGCCGGGGGCGTCATCCGGCGGCCCCGCTTCGCCCGCCCGGCGCATCACCGCGTCGAGGTCCGCCTCCGGATACCGCCGGATGCGCCTGCGCAGCGCCGAAAGCGAAGGGTTGGCGGTGACGAAGTCCCGCCATTCGTCGGCGGGCACCAGGCAGGCCGCAAGCGGCGCGCGCGTCCCGCCGCCGGCGCGGGCCGGCAGGCGCTGGCTGACCACGCCGGTCACGGCCGACGCCACCAGGAACGGCTCGAAGCCCTGGTGCAGCAGGCGCGCGTACACGGAAGGGATGTCGCCGGCGTGATAGGTGGTGATCACGCGGTGTCCGCTCAGGGCCGCGTCCAGCGTGACCTTCGCGACCTCGCGATCGCGCATTTCGCCCACCACGATGGTCTTGACGTCCTGCCGCAGCGCCGCGCGCAAGGCCTCGGCGTAACCCCAGTCGCGGCCGGCCGACACCGCCGTTTGCGATATGCCGTCGATCTCGCACTCGATCGGGTCCTCCAGCGTGACGATCGAAGCGGGATCCTGCTGCATGGCCAGCAGCTCCCTGATCATGGCGTAGATCGTGGTTGTCTTGCCCGATCCGGTGGGGCCGGTCAGAACGATCAGGCCGGTCGGCGCGACCAGCATCGCGCGGAGCGCCGCCACGACGGGCGCCGGAAAACCGAGCTCGTCCAGCCGCCAGGGCGCGTGCCCGCCGCCCAGCAGGCGCAGAGACACCCTTTCGCCGTAGGCCGTGGGCATGACCGAGACGCGGATCTCCGGGCCGGCGCCGCGGATCGCGCCGTCCTGCGCAATCTTCGTGCGGTAGGTCAGAAGCCCGGCCAGCACCTTGAGCCTGGCAACGCACACCGCCCCGTATTCCGCCGGCAACGTCGCCACGTGCGTCTGGATGCCGTCCTTTCGGAAACGCACGTCCAGGCGGCCCGCCAGCGGCAACCAGTACACGTCGCTGACCCGCTCGGCCGCGGCGCGCGC
>Ga0194111_10000209_pt1 | contig 70294 bp, 64 predicted proteins | sample TA2KigC300mmetaG_FD_146194 | JGI IMG/M metagenome (GOLD analysis project Ga0194111, IMG submission 146194) | Freshwater microbial communities from Lake Tanganyika, Tanzania - TA2015033 Kigoma Deep Cast 300m | ecosystem: Environmental > Aquatic > Freshwater > Lake | place: Tanzania: Lake...
AGAGGCTCTTGCAAAACTTGCGGTGCAGCGTCATGGTTTCCCAAATATCATGGTGCGCGGTGCGCACCCTACAGATCTACAGATCCTCTAATGTTCCGGCCCCCAAGTAGGGTGCGCACCGCGCACCATGAAAGAGATTGGCATCTTGCCGAGCGTTTTCAAAACCGCCGCCCTTTCCCAGGACAAAGGGAGAATTTTGCAAGAGCCTGAGTAGTAAATGGTGGGGCGGCCGTCCCTGGCCGCCAGGAGGTGGCGGGCACGGAGGCCCGCCCTACGGCAATTTTCATGGGTTACGGGTGGGCCGACGGCCCATGCGCGACTGCTCTACTATTACTTCAAGGACCGCCATTCCTCAAGGGAAAAGTCCCGGGCCGCAGTCCCAGCGCCAGGATAGCCGCCCCCGTATGGAGCGCCGCCAGGAGGTTGAGGGTGGGGACGACGCCCCAGGCGGGGAGAATGAGGAGCCCCACTCCCAGGGCGCCGACGGTGGCCCCCAGCAGATCCACGGCGTAGCAGAAGCCGGAGCTCCGCGCCGGCCGGGCGGCCGCCTGGAAGGCGAGGTCGGCCGCCAGCGCAAAGATGCCGCCCGCGGCGCCGCCCAGGATTGCCAGAAACAGCATGAGGGAGCCAGTCACCAGGGGCTCCCGCCCGGCTGAGGCAAGGCTCCCCAAACCCGGAGCGCCCCAGGCCAGCAGCAGCGCCCCTGCCCCCAGGAAGAGCTGCAGGGCCGCCAGCCGCCGCCCCACCCCCCGGGGCGAAGCGGGACGCCGCGCCGCCAGGAGCCCGCCGGCTCCCATGCCCGCCATGAAAGCCGCCAGGAGCGCCCCCATCTCCCGATAGAGGCTGCCCGCATAGATCTGAAAGACGATGAGCGCCACCAGCGACAGGGCCATGCTCCCCAGGCCCATCACCAGAAGCTGCGTCCAGGCGTTGATTCCGGGACGTTTACGGCAGACCGGCAGCAGCAAGCCGAAGGCCGCCAACAGCCCCAGGCACAGCCAGAGGGGCGGCAGCCGCCCCCAGAAACGCAGCACCGCCGGCAGAGGGCCTCCCTCCAGGAAACCGGTGAGCCGGAGATCGCCGCCATACCCCTGGAGGTTGAGGTCGGTGTTGACCCGGACCGGCTGCTGCATCAGCACCCGATGCAGATGCTGCCGGCGCGGTTCGGAAAACTCTTGCTTCAGGGTGAAGGCGTCCAGGTGCGCCAGATCCAGCCGGCGCTCCCGCAAGCGCTCCGCCAACACCTGGGGGGACACTGCCAAGGGCTGGAAGCCGGCGGCGGCGTAGAATCGCACCGGCTCGCCGGGGAGAGCCGCCACCTGGGGGAATACCTGCCGCAGGGTGTGATAGGCCAGCCCCAGAAAGGCGGCCCGTTCCGGATTGAAGGTGGCGCCCCCTCCCGCCGGCAGGGAGAAGGAGAAGATGCCGTCCGGTTCCAGGCGGCGGGTCGCCAGCTTAAAGCACTCCACCGTGTAACAGCCGTTCAGATGGGCGGTGGTGGGGCCGGGCAGCGCCATCAGGATGAGGTCGTAGCGCCGGTGGGTGCGGGCCAGGTAGCGCCGGGCGTCCTCCCCCAGCAGGCGGACCCGGGGATCCCGGGTCAGCTCGGCGGCCCCGGGAAGGAGGTCCATGGCCAGCCGGATGAGGCGCTGGTCCAGCTCCACGTAGTCCACCTGGGAGACGCCGTCGGTCTTGAGAATCTCCGGGACCAGCCCCGGCCCGCCCCCCAACAGGAGCACCCGCCGGGGCTGGGGATGAACCAGCAGGCTTATCTGCACCATCTGTTCGGCGCTCCAAGGGTCGGGATGGCTGAAGAGCCAGATCCCGTTGGCATAGAAAGACTGCTGTTCCGCCTCCCGGGTGACGGTAAGCAGCGCCAGGGGGCTGTCCACCGCGGCCGCGACCAGACGGTCGGGCCACTGCCATTGTCGGGAGAGCCGCTCCAGAGGTCCGGCCTGCCAGGAGGCCAGTCCCAGGGCGGCCAGGACCGCGATGCCCCCGCACCAGGCCGCCATTCCCCGAGGCCTGACCAGGAAGAGCCCGGCGCCGGCCAGGACCAGCCCGGCGCCCAGGCTGAGGGTCAGATTCCCCACCCGGCCCAGGAGGAAAATCTGCAACGCGGCCACCCCCAGACCGGCCCCCAAAGCCTCCAGGGCATAGACCCGGCCGGCGGCGCAGGCTGCTCCCCGGTCCTGCAGGGCGGCGCCGGCCAGAGGGAAGAACCACCCCGAAACCAGGCAAAACGGCGCCAGCAGGACCAGGAGGGCCGAAAGGGTGGAGCCGAAACCGGGATATTGCCCCCCGGCCCCGAAGCCCAGCGCGGGAAGGAGGCGGGCGGCCAGGAGAGTGGCCGGCAGGAGCAGCCCCAGCACCATGAGGGAGACCGCCGGGGAGCCCTTCGGACGGGAACGGCGGCTTACCCATTCACCCCCCAGGAGGCTGCCGGTCCCGACCCAGAGAAGCCAGGCCCAAAAGCCCAGGGCCAGCTTGAGCTCCTGACCCCGGCAGAGGACCAGGATCTCCCGCAACAACAGCACCTGGCCCACCAGCGTGCCGGCCCCATAAACCAGGATCAGGCCCCGCAACGGTGCAGCTCCCTCAGCGGTGCGGCCCACTGTGGCCATGGGGCATGGTCCGGGGGGTCAACCGTGCTTGCGTCTTGATAATGATCTCCGGCCCGGTGCGAAACCTTGCCGGGGGCAGGAGGGGTCCGACCCCCGGCCCCTTCCCCCGCCAGGCTGTTTTCACCAACCTGTCAGGGGTTGCTGGGCTTGGGGGCCGGGATTTCCTCTTCCGTTTTCTCCGGTGCCGGTCGATGCTGACGGTAGTAAATGACGGAGCTGATGACGCCGGACAGGACGTAGGCCAGCATGAAGGGAAAGCCCGTCAGTTGCGGGGCGAGGGCGATGACCACGAAGATCAGGACCACGGTCACCAGGGTCTGAAAGGGCTTGCGCCGCATCAGGTCCCATTTCTTGAGGCTGAAAAATTTGATGTTGCTCACCATGAGGAAGGAGAGCAGGTACATCATCACCAGGATATAGATGTTGTATCTGGGGGCCCACTCGCCGATCTCGTAGTAGAAGCCGATGGCCGTGGCCACCACCATGGCCGCCGCGGGGATGGGCAGACCGTTGAAATAGCGGGGGTCCATGGTGCCGGTCTGGACGTTGAAGCGGGCCAGACGCAGGGCCCCGCAGACCACGAAGAGAAACGCCGCCACCCAGCCGAAGCGGCCGAAAGGCTTCAGGCCCCAGAGATAGACCAGCAGGGCCGGGGCCACGCCGAAAGCCACCAGGTCCGCCAGGGAGTCGTATTGGACCCCGAAGCTGCTGGTGCTGTTGGTCATGCGGGCCACCCGGCCGTCCAGGCCGTCCAGGATGAGCGAGGCGAAGATGGCCCAGGCCGCATACAAAAACTTCCCTTCGATGGCCAAGACGATGGCCAGGAAGCCGGCAAACAGGCTCGCCGTGGTGATGAGGTTGGGTAGCAGGTACACCCCCCGGAAACGGCGGCGATCTTTCTTCTTGCGGCGGCGTTTGAATCTCATGTCCATCTCCCCACCACGCTCTCCCCGGCCAGCACCCGGTCGCCCACCTTGACCAACACCCGGGCCTCCAAGGGGAGGTAGAGGTCCACCCGGGACCCGAAGCAGATCATGCCGAAGGGCTCGCCCTGGGCCAGCACTTCGCCTTCCTCCACACTGACAATGATGCGGCGGGCCAACAGGCCGGCGATCTGCACCACCAACACCCGGCGCCCGTCCTCCATCTCCAGGACCGTAGCCAGCCGTTCATTGGCCCGCTCGGCCGCTTCTTTGAAGGCCGCCAGAAAGCGGCCCGGAAAGTGCCGGGAGACCACCACCCGCCCGGCCACCGGCGCCCGGTTGACATGTACGTCAAAGACGTTCATGAAGATGGCCACCCGTCGGGCCGGCACGTGGAGAAACTCGGTCTCCTGCAGTTCGTCCACCCGGATGACCTTGCCGTCCGCGGGGGCGACGATGGCCGCTTCCTCGTCAGGGATGGTCCGGCGGGGGTTGCGGAAGAAGTAAACCAGAAAGAAAGCGCCCGCCAGACCCAGCAACGCGAGGGCGGTCCACTCTACGAACCAGAAGGCCAGGCTGAGGCCTGCGGCCACGAAAATGATCAAGCAACCCGGCGCCGCAATGAAGCCGCGGCCCAGGGTGCGGTGGCGGTCAGTTTTCTTCAAGTATCTCTGCCACCCTTCCGCCGGGTTCGGTGAGCGACGAAGACCAGCCCGGCGCCACCGGAAGCAGGCATCCACAACTCGGGACAATCGCTCATAAGCCTGCGGCTCACTTTAAAAACCTGAAAAGAGGCCTCCGGGGACAGGGCCGGGGCTTGCCTGCCCCTGGCCCCCTACCCCACGGAAATCTTTCCCACGACAGAAACCTAAGTCAATTACCATTTTAAAAGAAAAGGCGAAAGGAGGCCAGCATTTTCCCCTTCCGCCGGATGGTTCGGTTCCGTTTTGTCTGAATTTATCGTTTCAGCCAACTCATCAGGGCCCGCAGTTTCCGGCCCACCTCCTCGATGGGGTGTTCCGCCTCCATGCGGCGCAGGGCGTTGAAGACCGGCCGGCCCGCCTGGTTCTCCAGGATCCACTCCCGGGCGAACTCGCCGGTCTGGACCTCCTCCAGGATCATCCGCATCTCCTCCCGGGTCTCCTCGGTGATGATGCGCTTGCCTCGGGTGTAGTCGCCGAATTCGGCGGTGTCGGAGACCGAATAGCGCATGTAGCTGATGCCGCCCTGGTAGAAGAGATCGACGATGAGCTTCAGTTCATGCAGGCACTCGTAGTAGGCGATCTCCGGGGCATAGCCCGCCTCCACCAGGGTGTCGAAGCCCGCCTTGACCAGTTCGGAGACGCCGCCGCAGAGCACGCACTGCTCGCCGAAGAGGTCCGTCTCCGTCTCTTCCTTGAAGGTGGTGTGGAGCACCGCGGCCCTCGTGGCGCCGATGCCCTTGGCATAGGCCAGGGCGGTCTTGAGGGCGCTCCCCGAGGCGTCCTGGTGCACCGCCACCAGACAGGGGACGCCCGCGCCCTTCTCGTACTCGCTCCGCACCAGGTGGCCGGGGCCCTTGGGGGCCACCATGACCACGTCCACGTCCGGGGCGGGCATGATCTGGCCGTAGTGGATGTTGAAGCCGTGGGAGAAGAGCAGGGTCTTGCCGCCCATGTGGGGCTTCAGGTCGTTCTCATAGAGCCGGGCCTGGACGTGGTCCTGGGTCAGGATCTGCACCACCTGGGCGGCGGCCGCAGCCTCGGCGGCAGAGACGGGCGAAAAGCCGTATTTCAGCGCGGCCTCATAATTGGGCGTGCCCGGCACCTCGGCGACGATGACGTCCACCCCGGAATCCCGCAGGTTCAGGGCCTGGGCATGCCCCTGGGAACCGAAGCCGATGATGGCCACCTTTTTGCCCTTGAGCACCCCCAGGTCCGCATCCGCATCGTAGTAGATTTTCATCTATCCTTACCCCTTCAAGAAATTTACAAATCCGCCCCCAAGCAAAGCTTGAGGGACAAAAGCGTTCCCAAACTGGACCTTGGGGACGAGAAATGTTCGTGTAGGGTGCGTCGGCGCGTAAGACGCGCCCTACGGCTGGGTTAGCGGCGGGTGGGGACGCCCGCGTTACCGAACTAAGGGGTTGGGGGAGGGAGTTTGAGGGAGGGGGCAGGGGGCTGTGACCCCTGGCCCCCTCTCTCAATCCCCAACCCTTATTCCTTCTTCGCCCGCTGGATGGCCAGGGCGCCGCTGCGCACCACTTCCAGGATGCCGTGGATTTTCAGCAGCCCCAGGACGGCGTTGGTCTTCTCCCGGTTGCCGGTGATCTCCAGGCTGTAGGTGGCGGGGCTGACGTCCACCACCCGGCAGCGGAAGATGTCGGCGATGCGCAGCACTTCGGCCCGGGACTTGTCCTCGGCCTTGACCCGCACCAGCACCATTTCCCGCTCCACGTGGTCCAGGGTGGTGAGGTCCACCACCCGGATGGTGTTGATGAGTTTGCGCAGTTGCTTGATGATCTGTTCGATGATCTGTTCGTCGCCGCTGGTCACCAGGGTGATGCGGGAGACGGTGGGGTCCAGGGTCTCCCCCACGCACAGGCTTTCGATATTGAAGCCCCGGCCGCTGAACAGCCCGGTGACCCGGGAGAGCACGCCGGGGATATTGTCCACCTCCACCGAGATGGTGTGCCGCACGGCCGCTTTTTCTGTTTTTGCCATGGCCCCCTCCTTTACGCCAGCAGCATTTCATGCATGGCCTTGCCGGCCGGCACCATGGGCATGACGCACTCTTCGGGCTCCACCCGGAAGTCCATGACCACCGGCCGGTTGGCGGCCAGGGCTTTTTTGATGACCGGCTCCACCTCCTCGGGTTTTTCGGCCCGCAGCCCCACGGCGCCGAAGGCCTCGGCCACCTTGACGAAGTCGGGCTGGGCCATGAGCGAGGTCTGGCTGTAGCGTTTGTCGTAGAGCAACTGTTGCCACTGGCGCACCATCCCCAGGTAGGCGTTGTTGAGGATGGCGATCTTCACCGGCAGGTTGTGCTCCACCACGGTGGTGAGTTCCTGGATGTTCATGAGGATGCTGCCGTCCCCGGCGATGTCGATGACGATCTCGTCGGGGCAGGCCACCTGCACGCCCATGGCCGCCGGGAAGCCGTAGCCCATGGCGCCCAATCCTCCGGAAGTCATGAGCCGCCGGGGTTTTTTAAAGCGGTAGAACTGTGCGGCCCACATCTGGTTCTGACCCACCTCGGTGGTTATAAAAGCCTCTCCCTGGGTGAGCTCCCAGAGTTTCTCCACCACGTACTGGGGCTTGATGACATCCTTCGACTTTTTGTAGCGGAGCGGGTTTTTCTTCTCCCAGCTCCGGATCTGCTCCAGCCAGGAGCGTCGCTCTTCGGCCCAATCCCGGGGCGCTTCGTGCTTCAGCAGCCTGTTGAGCTGGTGCAGGGCGTTTTTGCAGTCGCCCACGATGGGGATGTGCACCACCACGTTTTTGCTGATGGAGCTGGGGTCGATGTCGATGTGCACAATCTTGGCTTCCGGGGCGAAGGCGTCCAGCCGTCCGGTGACCCGGTCATCGAAGCGCGCCCCCACGGCGATGAGCACGTCGGACTGGGACACCGCCATGTTGGCGCAATAGGTGCCGTGCATCCCCAGCATGCCCATCCACAGGGGATGGACACCGGGAAAGCCCCCCAACCCCATGAGGGTGCTGGTCACCGGGATTTGCAGCGTCTCGGCGAATTCCAGGAGCTCCGCGGAGGCGTTGGAGTGGATGATGCCCCCGCCGGTATAGAGCACCGGCCGCTCCTTTTCCAGGATGAGTTCCAGGGCCCGCTTCAGCTGCCGGGGATTGGCATCATAGGTGGGCTGATAACTCTTGATCTTGATGTGCTTCAGGTCCGGAAATTCGGGCACGATGGCGACCTGCTGGATATTCTTGGGCAGGTCCACCAGCACCGGCCCGGGGCGGCCGGAGCGGGCGACATAGAAGGCCTCATGCACGGTCCGGGCCAGGTCCTTGATGTCCGTGACCAGATAGTTGTGCTTGGTGCAGGGCCGCGTAATGCCCACGATATCCACTTCCTGGAAGGCGTCGTTGCCGATCAGGGCGGTGGGCACCTGGCCCGTAAAAACAATGATGGGAATGGAGTCCATGTAGGCGCTGGCGATGCCGGTGACCGTGTTGGTGGCGCCGGGGCCGGAGGTCACCAGGGCCACCCCGACTCTGTCCGAAGCCCGGGCATAGCCGTCGGCGGCGTGCACCGCCGCCTGTTCGTGGCGCACCAGGAAGTGCTTGATTTGGGGACAGCGGGTCAGTTCATCGTAAATGTCGATGACCGCCCCACCGGGATAGCCGAAGACGTGCTGGACGCCTTCCCTCTGCCAACACTCCAGCAGAATCTGCGCACCGGTCATCTTCATGGGGTTGCTTCCTTTTTCCGATAATTGGCCAGGATCTGCTCGATCCGGTCCCGCCCTGCCAGTTTCAGCTTTTGCAGACGCCGGCGCTCCAGGGTTTCATCCGCGGTAAGGTACGGCCGGCGGTTGAATTCCTCCAGGCGCCGCTCGAAATCGGCGTGCTCTTCCAGATACCGCTTGAGGTCCGGATCCCGGTCCACCCAGCGGCTGATGAGCTCCAAGTCTCGTTCTTCCATGGCCCGCCCCTGTAGGCAAATTTGGAGATTCATCTTAGAAAAAAACCGCCTGCTTGTCAACCGGTTGAAAAACCAGCATTTCCGTGCGAGTCGCCGCCGCCTCCCTCTCCGGGCTCCGCAGACGGTCCGGCAACCTAACTAGTTCTCATCCGGAAACTCCCCCTCCCCTGGTGGGAGGGGGTTGGGGGGAGGGGGATCAATAGGGCAACTGGTTTGTATTACTAACTTATTTCACCACCACCCTAGCCCTCCCCCATCAAGGGGGAGGGAACAAAATGACTTTCCGGATGAACAATAACTAAAAAGTTTTCTGGGGGGGCGGGGGAACCGTGTTCCCCCGCTCCTCCCCCTAAAAATCCTTTCATGTCTTAGGGCTGGGCAAGGGCCCAGATGAAACGGTGACAAAAAAAGGCGGCCCGCGGGCCGCCTCCAAGAGTCTTCCCGCGGGTCAATCAGGCCAGACTACTACACCGGCTGCGGCCGCCACGAACCGGACCTCGCCACCCCCAGATCGGATGTTCGGAGCACCGGCGCGGGAAGAAGGCAAGCTGAGTCTCAAGGGCAAATCTCCCAAAGCTTTTCGATAGTCATCATATTCTCCCCTTTCCCCTGCCCGAGTCAATGAAAAAGTGAGACCGCGCCGTTTTATTTCTCCGCGGCCGGCACCTTTCCTTCGGACTTCAGGCCGAGATCCTTGTCATTCAGGCGCTTGCTCTCGGGCAAGATGGCGCCGCTCACTTTGCCGAACTTGAGGACCCGGCTTTCGGCCTTGGTGGGGACCCCTTCGGCGTCCATGAGGCCCTGGATCTGGTTCTTACTTTCTTCGAAGGCCTTATTATACAGGGAGACCCAGATCTTGCGGCCTTCGGGGGTGAGGGGTCCGATGCGCACAATGATCTCTTCTGGTTTGGGGTAGGGGATGCCCATCACCTTCACGGTTTCACCGCCCTTGTTGAGGTTGATGAAGCCCAGGCGCTGGTTGTAGAAGAGGCTGATGCCGTCGCTGGGCGGCGTCGTGAAGGTGGTTTCCCACTTTTTCACCAGTTGGCCGCCCTGGTACTGCCACAACTCGACGGTGTTCTTCTGGTAATCGAAGCGGTACTCCTTAAAGTTGCGTTTGCTCCCGCGAGAGGATTCCTCCCGGTAGATGAGGGGGTGCAGCTTGCCCTCCCGAAAGATCATTTCCGTGGAGAACACGCCCTTCCAGTTGCCGCTCAGTTTGGCCAGGATGCCCTGGGATTCCCCTATGACCGCGCCCCAGAGTCGCTCGCCGTCCAGGCGTTTGAGGACCACCTTGCTCCGTATGGCGTCGGGCATGATGGAGACGTCCACCCGGTAGCGCAGTTCTTCCAAGATTTCCGCAGAGACCGGCTGGGCCGGGATCAAGCCCATCGACATTACCAGGACCAGGACGGCGGCCAGACGCCATCTCTTTGCTGTCATCATCCTTCATCCATACTTTCCGGAGGCGTGGCGCACCTCCCGGTTCGTTAACCGCTTAGACGCCGGGACGGTCGGGAGGGTTAACCCTCCCATCCCGCCCTTCCGTGGGATTCGTTGGCTTGGGCGGTCTCCGGCCACGCCGGCCAAACGGCCCGCCCCCCTTGTCATTCCGGGCGCAGACTCTCCCACTGCCGAGAGGTTGAGAGCCTGCTTTGCGTTCACCGTGACGGAATCGCCGATTTTGCCGGAACCTCCCTATTTATCTTTTTTACGGTCCGCGCTCCGGGGCCGCCCCCCCCAGACCCCGGTATTGAAGCGGTCCTCCCACCACGATTGATAATCAAGCGGGGCGGCGGTCTCCTCCAGCCGGAAGCGATAGTCCTCCAGGAACTCCCGCAACCGGTGGTAAGCGGCGTTGACCTCCTGCATCCGGGCCCGGTATTCCGCTTCGGCTCCGGCAGGGGCGCGGTCCGGATGCCAGCGACGGGCCGCCCGGCGGTAAGCCGCCTGGATCTCCTGGCGGGTGGCGGTCAGGCCCAACCCCAGGATTCCCCGAGCCTCTTTCAGGGTCATGACAGATACAGGGGCAACCTTGAAGCCGCCGAAGAGGCGGACACCGCCCCCCTCTTCCTGATTCGGCCGCCCCGCTCCTTTCCTTAAATGGTGGCGCCGCTCCGGGAAGCGATGCCAGGTGTCGGATGTCAGGTGTCGGAGGCCGGATTTTCCGCCTCGTTCCCAGGCTTCGGCCTGGGAAAGTTTCCCGGCAGTCGCGCCTGGGCCGTCGGCCCGCCTGTAACACCTGAAAAGTCTCGCAGGGCGGGCTCTGCCCGCCGCCGACGCCTGGCAACGGTGCCCGGTCGCACCCTGCGGAACCGGGGGGAAGTGGGAAAATTCCGTCCCCTCCTTCCCCGGGCTTACGCGCCCGGATTTATCAACCGAGCCACCCGGCCGCCCCTATCCCCCGGACCCGGGCCATGTGCTTCAGATACACGCGGGTTCATTATAAGCATTCTTGGCGGCGGAGTCATTAGTCGCCTCAGCAGAAGTGCCATTTCAATTCCGGAAAAACCTGCTGTGGGGCAACCCTTTGAGAAATACGTCGATTCCTGACTCCTTCCCTTGTCAACTGCTTGACCGCATGGTAAGTTTTAAAAATTCAGGTTGTGATGGCCTCGTAAAAAGTCCATTCACCCCCTCACCCCAGCCCTCTCCCCCAAGGGGGAGAGGGAGATAATGAGGCATATCAATCAGTTATCAATAGCAGCGAGAGCCATCTTTTGGGGATGGTATGGCCTTTTTGACTTTTTACGATTCCATCAGGTTGTCTGATTTTTACGGCTGCGGGCTTGCCCAGGGGTTATTCCGGTCCCGCCCCGGCAGCCCCGGGTTTGCCTCGGAAGGGAGATGACGGGCCTATGGCTCTGCCGAAACGAATTGTCCTCACCGGCCCGGAGGTGGACCGCACTCTGGAGCGGTTGGCCGAAGAGGTCTTGTTGGGTCGCGCCCACCTGGACGAAATGGTGGTGGTGGGCATCCGCACCGGCGGCGCCTTCCTGGCCCAACGTCTGGCCGACAAGTTGGAGCGGCGCCTCAAGCGGCCGGTCAGGGTGGGTATTCTGGACATCACCCTCTACCGGGACGACTGGACCCGCATCAGCCACAAGCCCCTGGTGGGAAAGACGGAACTCCCCGGCTCCATCGACGACCAGGACGTGCTGTTGGTGGACGACGTCTTTTTCACGGGCCGCACGGTGCGGGCCGCCCTGGACGCCCTCATCGACTACGGCCGGCCCCGCCGCATCGAACTTCTGGTGCTGGTGGACCGGGGCGGCCGGGAGTTCCCTATCCGGCCCGACTTTACGGGCTTGCTCCTCAGCCTCCCGTCCGAGGAGCGGGTCAACGTCTACCTGACGGAGATGGGCCCGGAGGACCAGGTGGCCATCGAAGCCACCCCGGCCTATAAGGGCTGAAGGGCCGGGGGAAGTGGAGTATCGGCTCTTAAGTTACAGGTCTTAAATCCCGGATCCTTTGACAGCGTTCATCCGGAAAGTCGTTTAACCCCCCCTTGATGGGGGAGGTAGCCTGAAATGCAGGCTCTTCCATGTCCGGAGGCCTTTTTGCTATTCGCCTCCTTTTCTCTCAGGGCTGAAACATCAAGGCTGGAAGGCCATATCCTTATCAGACTTGTAAGCAAAAAGCGTGCCGGACAGCTCTGGCGCCACTGATATTTTTTGAAGATTTATGAAAGACAAGGGAAAAAAACCAGGCAAGGCGGCCGCGGAAAGCCTGCCCATCCTGGCCCCGGGGGACGCCGTCCTCCTGGAGCAGCAGGTGGCCGGGCTGGAGGCCGCGTTGGCCGCGGGGGAGGAGCCGGAAGTCCTCCTGGGGCTGGTGGAGCGCCGTCCCCAGGACCCGGCCTGGGACCTGCACCTGCTGGCGCGGCTGGCCCAACTCTCCCACCCGGACCTGCCCGCCCTGCTGGGCCGACTCTTCGGCGCCGCGCCCGACAAAGCCCGGCGCAAGGCCCTCCAACGTGCCCTGCATATTTTGAAGAGCAAGGGTCTGGCGGTGGACGCCGCGCTCCTGCCCCGCCCGGAGCCCACCGTCCTCAAGTTCACCAAAGAGCCGGTGGTGGCCCACCTCTCCCACATTTTCAGCCTGGACGGAAACGAGGGGGAGCGTTACGTGGTCCTGGAAGGCCCGGCCGAGGTCCTGGGGGGCAGCCAACTGGTGGCCCGGTTGAGCGACCGGCGCGGCTTCCGGGAGCTCCACGTGATGAGCCTCAGGCGCAAGCAGTGGGCCGAATTCTGGGAATATTTCCGCAGCCACGGCCTGGACGAGTGGGCCAAGGCCCCTCCCGCCTATGCCCTGCGCCTCCTGGAGGAAGCCTGGGCCCTCAACCCCTCCGTGGAGGGGAGAGGCCGGCGCTACGGGGCCCTGCGGGAGCGTCTGCACCAGCGCCTGGGGCCTCCGGAGGCAGCTCCCACTCTGGCCACCCTTCTCCCCGCTTTGCCGGACGCCGACCGCCGCGGGCTCCTGGAGCGCTCCTGGGAATTGAGTCGGGACAGCCTCTTCTTTTCCTGGCTGCCGGGGCCCGACCAGACCATGCCCTGGTATCAGAAAATGTTGGACTCCCGGTCCAGCCCCCTGGTCCTCACCGAACAGCAGCATCAGGACCGTCTGGACGCGGTGGTGGAAGATGCGGTGCAGGCCTTCTACCCGCCGGAGTCCCGTCCCTTCTGGGGCCGACGTCTTTTGGAGATCGCCTATTTCCTGGACCTGAAAGGTCGGACCGAGGAAGCTCGGGCCGCCCAGGCCGCGGGTGAAGACCTCTTCACCGGGACCGCCGGCCCGCTCACCGGGGAGAATCCCTTTCTCAAAAGCCTGTCGGTCTTCGCCCTCACCATGGCGGCGCAACTGGCGGCGGCCCCGGACCAGCCCCAGAAACCGTCGGGGCTGGTGCTCCCGCCCTCGTCCCTGTTCACCCCCGGGAGGTGAGGATGATACAACTCCTCCAGGTCCACACCGGCAGCCGCACCGAATTTGTGGAGGTCACCGCCGAAGTGGAGCGTCTGGTGCGCCAAAGCGGGGTTTCGGAGGGACTCTGTCACCTGTTCGTGCCCCACACCACCGCCGGTCTCACCATCAACGAAAACGCCGATCCCACGGTGAAAGCCGACATCCTCATGGCGCTCAACAAACTGATCAGCGAGCATGAGCCCTACCGCCACCGGGAGGGTAATTCCCCGGCGCACATCAAAGCCTCCCTGATGGGGTCCGGCCTTACGCTGTTGGTGGAGGGCGGCCGTCTGGTCCTGGGCGCCTGGCAAGGCATCTTTTTCTGTGAATTTGACGGGCCCCGGTCCCGTCGCCTCCTGGTCAAGATCGTGTCCGGCTGATGACTGCAGCGCAGGAATTCTTCTCCCAGGTCAAAATCGGCGGCGTCTCGCTGGCCGCCCTCCAGCGGGGCGAGGCCCCCCTTCGGGACCGTTATCACCTCAAAGAATTCCTGGAATACCAGCACATCAAAAAGGGGCTGCTGGCCCCCTACGGACCTTCCTACCCACTGGTGGAGGCCCGTGAACTCCTTCCCTCCTTTGAAAAAAATTTCAACGAATATAAAGAGCTCCCCGGCTTCAGCCTGGTGGTTCTGAACCGTCAGCTCAATTACCAGGAGGAGGTTTTTCAGTTCGACCTGCTGCATGCCACCGCGGAAGGCGGCCGGAAGAGTCTGCGGGAAAATCTGGAGCGCCTCCAGCCCCACCTGGACCGGCAACTGCGGCCGCTCTTCCGCCAGCGCTTCGCCGGCCGGGACGTCACCGACCTGGCCCACTACGAGGAACTGCTGGACTACCTCCTGCACATGGACCGGGCCCAGGTCATCGCCCGGGACGAGCAGGGCGACTTCCGCCTCCTGGGGGTGTACGCCTCCTTCCCCGCAGACCTGGACACGGAACTCAAGGCCTTCGGTCTGCGCCTGGGCAAATTCAAGAAGCAGGACAACGCCCTTTACGAGCAGGAGCGGTACTTCGTCTACCAGTTTTTCATGGAGCTTTACGGTTTTCCCATCGCCGCCGAACGCCGCACCTCGGCGGCCCTCTTCGCCCGCCGGCTGGCCCGCCTCAAGGAGCAGTACCTCATCAAGGTGTTGGGCTCCTCGGACCGCACCATCACCAGTCTCTGCGGCTTCGAGATGAAGCGCTACCCCCTGGTGGAAAAGCTGGCCCTGGTGGCCCTGCCGCCGGGCATGGCCGAAGCCTCCCCCCACCTGGGGGAGCAGGGCTTCTTTGTGGACCCGGAGCGCCGGGTGGTCATTCTCAAGGTGACCTACCAGCAGCACAAGTACAACCGCCTGAACGTGCTGGAGGACCGGGCCCTGTCGGTGCTCCGGCAGGAGGTCATCCACCCCGTGCACGGCGGCCGGGACCAGAGCCTCAATCTCCTCAAGGACAGCCGCCGGTTCCTCAAGGACCTCACCGACATCGTCCGGGGAGAATATCTGGGCAGCATTTCCTACCAGCGCAGCGAACTCCTCACCTCCACCAAGACCCATGAGGACCGCCTGAAGTTTCTCTCGGCCTGGCTGGTCAAAAACCACCGGCGCCTGGCCACTTACAGCCACGATTCCTTCGACGCGGCCAAAAGGCTCCTGCACAGCTATCTTCTCAACCGGGAACACCGGGAGGTCTTTGCCAAGCACGCAGAGCTCCATCGGGAAGCGCTGCGCCGGTTGACCTATCTGACCCAGGCCCATCAGCTCCAGACCCTGGAGAAACTGGTCCAGGGCCAGACCGGCCGGCGTCAGTTGGGGCCTTACCAGCGCATGGCCCAGGCCGTGGCCATGCTGGAAGAGAAGAAGGAGGAACTCCCCTACTACTACCCCGACCTCTTTGATAAGTTCCTCAAACTCTGTGAAGAACTCCTGGACTACCCCTACTTCCGCCGTCTCCGGAACCTTCCCGCCCCCCCTACCCTCCCATATCGCCGCCGGGTCTGGCAGCTCATGCTGCTGGGGGAGCGGCTAGTCAAGGAACTGACGGCCCAGCACCGGCAGATCCAGGCCGAGGTGAGCCGGGGCACGCCCCTGCCCCTCCTGGCGCCGGGGAAAGCCCGGGCCCCCCGCCCCGTGCAACCCTGACAGGAGACTCTGCGGATGTCTGAGCAACACGCCTGGTTCTGGCTCGACGAGGGGCAGGGGTATCCCCTGGTCCTGCTGCACGGCCTGGGGGCCTCCACCTTCTCCTGGCGTTGCCAACGGGAGCCCCTGGGTCGCCATTTCCGGCTGCTGGCCCCGGACCTGCCGGGCCACGGGCGCACCCTGGTTTCCCCCGGCGGTGATTTTTCCATCCGCGCCCTGGCCGCCGGGGTGGCTCGATGCCTCCAGGATCGGGGCGTCACCCAAGCCGCCGTGGCGGGGAACTCCCTGGGCGGCGGCCTGGCCCTGTGGCTGGCCCGGGAGCACCCGGAGATGGTTTCCCACCTCATCCTGCTGGCCCCGGCCGCGGCTTTGCGGAGGCTGCCTTATATCTTTGTGCCGCTCAGCCTGCCGGTCCTGGGAAATCTCACGGCCCTGGCCCTGGGTCCCTGGATTCTCCCCCCGGCCCTGGGCCTGATATTCCATAACAGGGACCTGATCACCCCGGAAGTGCTGGAAGGCTACGCCCCCCCCTACCGGGACCGCCGCCAACGCCGCCTTCTCGGTGAGGTTTGTCGCCAACTCCAGCTTCTGCCCTTGGAAGAGGTGGCGGCTCTTTTGCGAAAAATCTCCTGCCCCACCGTCCTCATCTGGGGGGTCGAGGACCGCATCCTGCCCCTGGGCCAGGGCTGCTGGATGCTGGCCCATCTGACCCAGGCCCGGCCCTATTTCCTCCCCGGGGTGGGCCACGCACCCCAGGAGGAGGCCCCGGACCGGGTCAACCAAATAATCATTGATTTTTTGCGGGGGACATTAAAAAATTAATCCGGTAAGTTAGACGGCGGCCGGAAACCGGGCGGGGGAAGGGCGGGAGAGTGGCGGCTCCTGTGGCGCAGGCGTCTCCGAGCCCTGGCCCCCTCCTCCACAAAATCTCTCAAGACAGATAATAACAAGAATTATCAACGACATATGCTGCGCGGTGCGCACCCTGCCGATCAATTTGCCGAGAATGACATCACATCGCCAGGAGGCGCCGGGCGCCGCGGTGGGGCCGCAGGGGCCCAGGACGAAACATGAGGAAAAACATCATCCCGTTTGAAAAGGCCAAGCGCTCCGTCAAAGAAGTGGTGGAGCGGTTTTACCAGGATCTGGACGACATCGAGGAAATCGTGGTCATCGCCAAGGACCGGGAGGGGGAATGGATCTTCGCCAACTCGGAGCTGGAGAACGAGCTGGAGTGGATCGGCAGTCTCTATAAATTCATCAACAAAGCCATCATGGAAGACGGCGACGATTTTTAGCGCGGCGCCGGCCCATCGAGCAGGAGGGGGCCTTGCGGCCCCCGTCCTCTCCCGCCACCCTGGGTATGGTTCCGTAACCGGCGGCTCCTGAGGCACCTTGAACCAGGTGCAGATAATCGAGCAGCGACCCGAGTCCCCAGTTGTCAACACACCACTTCAGGAAGGCCTCGTGCATATGACAGGCCCCGGCCGACACTCCCGAAAGACGGAGTAAGGCAGCTTGGTGGCGCGGCCGGGTCGGGCCCGCCCACCCGGGTATCCCGGACCGCAGAATTCCTTTTCGGGGGTTATCGGGCCATTTTCCCACTAAAGCATAATATATCGGAAGCTCATTGACTTATCTGCTCTACCCGCTGCTGCTGCTCATCCTGGCCGCCCTGGTTTACCAGGTGCTGGCCCTGGTATCCCTGGCGCGGCTGTTCTCGGCCCGGCCCGGCCCTCCTCTTCCGGAGCCGCCCCCCGGGGTCACGGTCCTCAAGCCGGTGAAGGGGCTGGAGCCGGACAGCCGCGCCTGCCTGGAAAGCTTCCTCACCCAGGATTACCCCGCCTACGAGGTGTTGTTCGGGGTGGCCGACCAGGGCGATGCGGTGTTGCCTCTGTTGGACGACCTGGTCCGGGCCCACCCGCAGAGGCCGGCCCGGGTGGTCCTCTGCACCGAGGTTTTGGGGCAAAACCCCAAGGTGAGCATTCTGCGCCAGTTGGAGCCCCTGGCCCGGCATGATCTCCTGGTGGTGGCCGACGGGGACGTGAAGGTGGGTGAAGATTTTTTGCAGCGCGTCGCCGCGGGCCTGGCCGAGCCCGGCGTGGGTCTGGTGAGCTGCCTCTACCGGGCCGGGCCGGCCCGCACCCTGGGGTCGGCCCTGGAGGCCCTGACCATCAGCGCCGACTTCATCCCTTCGGTGGCCGTGGCCCGACAGGTGGAGGGCATCCGCTTCGCCCTGGGGGCCGCGCTGGCCCTGCCCCGGCAGGTGCTGGCCCGTCTGGGTGGGTTCGCCGCCATCGCCGACCACCTGGCCGACGATTACCAACTGGGGTGGCAGGTGCACCGTCTGGGTCTGAGGGTGGACCTGCTCCCTTATGTGGTGGAAACGGTGAACCCCCACATGACGTTGGCCGCCTATTTTCTTCACCAACTGCGCTGGAGCCGGACCTACCGGGTCTGCCGGCCCGGCGGCTACCTGGCCTTCGGCGTCACCCATGGTCTGGTCTTCGCCCTGGTCCTGTGGCTTGCCTCGGGCCTGGCCGGCTGGGCCCTGGAATTGACGGGAGCGGTGCTGGCCCTGCGGGCCGCGGTGGCCCTGGCCTCGGAGCGCCTCTATCTCCGGGGCCGCCTGAGGCCGGGGGCTTTTCTGCTGCTTCCGGTGAAAGACCTCCTGGCCTTCGCCCTCTGGCTGCTGAGCTTTTCGGGCGACACCGTCACCTGGCGGGGACGGCGCTTCCGCCTTAGACGGGACGGCGCCCTGATGGAGACCCAGAAAGAGGACTCAGGGCGGAAGTAGGGAGTAGGTTTTGTGAGGGGAGGACCGCGGTAACACAGTTCCCCCGCCCTCCCCCACAGTAAACTTTTCAGGACAGTTCCTCATGAGCCTTTGGCCCACCCATAAATTATGAAAAGTTAAGCATGGTTACGGTGCGCAGTGCGCACCCTACAAAAAACTTTTCGAAGCAGGAAACCTGCATGGACCATAAGTTGCTCGAGCAATTGTTACAGGAAGTGCAGTCCGGCACGGTGGGGGTGGAGGAGGCCCTGGACCGGCTGCGGACGCTCCCCTTCGAGGACCTGGGTTTCGCCCTGGTGGACCACCACCGGACTCTGCGCCAGGGGTTTCCGGAGGTGCTCTTCGCCCAGGGCAAGGAGGTGGGGCAGATCAAGGCCATCCTGACCTCGCTCTGGAGCCGCAGCGAAAACGTGCTGGTGACTCGCCTGGCCGCCGACCAGGCTGCGGTCCTGCGCGCCGACTTCCCCGAAGCCCGGTATTACCCCGACTCCCGCCTCCTGACCCTGTCCCGCCGCCCAATTCCGGACCGGGGCCGCGGGCTCATCTGCGTCATCTCCGCCGGCACCGCGGACATCCCGGTGGCGGAGGAGGCCGCGGTCACCGCCCGCATCATGGGGCACCAGGTGGAAACCCTGTACGACTGCGGGGTGGCCGGCCTGCACCGCCTCCTGGCCCATCAGGCCCTCTTCGCCCAGGCCACCGTCTTCGTGGTGGTGGCGGGAATGGAGGGGGCGCTGCCCTCGGTGGTGGGGGGACTGGTGGACCGGCCCGTCATCGCGGTGCCCACCAGCGTGGGCTACGGGGCCAGTTTCGGGGGCCTGGCGGCGCTGCTGGCCATGCTCAACTCCTGCGCCACCGGGGTGGCCGTGGTCAACATCGACAACGGCTTCGGGGCCGGCTGCCTGGCGGCCCTGATCAACCGGAAGGATTAAGGTGGGGGGGAGGACCGGGGGAGCAGTGGCTCCCCCGCCCGCCCACAGGCAACTTTTCTTAACAGTCCCTCATGGGCCGCCGGCCCACCCATAACACATGAAAAGGCCGGTGGGGCGGGCGTCCCTGCCCGCCGCCGGCCCCAGCCTTAACTCTGCGCCCTTTGCGTCTTTGCGAGAAAAATTATTTGTTTCTCGCGAAGGCGCAAAGGGCGCAAAGAGAAAAAGATGCACGAGAACGACATTGCCCGGGAGATAGTGGGCGCGGCCTATAAGGTTCATACGGCGCTGGGCCCCGGCCTGCTGGAATCGGTCTACGAAGCGGCTCTGGCCCATGAATTGCAGGGGTCGTAGGGGGGGAAAGGGCGATGCGCTCATACTCCTCTGGTGATGCCTTGTTCTCTTAGCGACGCACCCTCAAATGAGGGGTTTTTCCTTCTTGGATTCCAGGACGGCGCGCAGGTGGTCCCGGTCTTTGCGGGTCTGGAGGAGCTCGCCTTCCAATTGGGCGCGCTGGGGGGAGGGTCCAAAGCCCAAAGCCTTCAGTTGTTTCTCCAGCTCCTCCGCCTTGCGGGTGAGGCGGTAGAGTTCCTGGGCCAGTTCTCTGAGGGGCATGGGTCGGCCCGACTCAGTTGGGGGCCGCCAAAGCGGCGCTGAGAGGACCTTCGGGAGCGGACACGCGGGGCAGGACGAAGAAAAAATTGTTCCCCCCGTCGGTGGGTTCATAGTCCACGGCGCCGCCGTGGGTCTCAATGACGTTGCGCACGAAGTACAGGCCCCGGCCCGTGCCCACCTCGCCGTTCACATTGCTGCCCCGGTAGCCTTCGTCGAAGATGCGGGGCACATCCTGGGGGGGGATGTGGGGCCCGGTAGTGAAGACGTTGAACTTGATGCCGTCCTTGCCCGGCCCGAAAAAATCTCTGATGATTTCCCGGCCGTAGGACATATATTGTCTGCCCTGGTAGTTGTTGCGGGTGTATTTCACCGCGTTGGAAAAGAGGTTGGCGTACACCTGGGCCATGAGGCCCTTGTCCACGGACAGCGTCAGGTCCTCGTCGGGCACCCCGCCCAAGGCCACGTCGATCTCGATGCGACGTTCTTTGAATTTGGGGAGAATGAGCTTCAGTTGGGGCTCGATGATTTCACTCTGCACCCGGCAGGTGCGCCGCCGCAGCACCAGATGCCCCTTCTGGAAGTGGGACGGCCGGAACAGGGATTCAATGAAGAGGCTCACCCCCCGGTACTGCTGGTCCAGGGTCAGGTAGTCGTCCTCCATGCTCTGCACCAGGTCCCGGAACTGGATTTGTGATGCGCGAATTTCGGGGCAGTGCTGGGCTCGGGTTTCACAAAGACATTCCAGCTCTTTGAGGATCTTGATCTTGTCCCGCAGGTGACGGAGATAGAGCTTCAGGCTGATGTTGGGAATAATGATGTTGTGTTCGATGTCGGCCACCAGGCTGTTGATGAAGCGGATGTGATGAATGTTTTGCCAGGCGATGATTTTGTTGTGCAGGTTGTAGCCCAGGCGGTTGGCGTATTTCTCTATGAAAAAGCGGTTCTTTTCGGTCAGGGAGTCCAGGGGGAAGACCTCGAACAGACCGATCACCTGGTCCTTGGCGTAAAAGGGCAGGCGGTCCACCAAGAGCAGGTTGCCCCGGATGGGCGCCACCCAGGACTCGGCGGTGGCGTAAGGATGGCTGGCCAGCACGATGTGGGGCGGCGCCGGGGGCTTGTCTTCCCGCAGGCCCGTGAGGCTGTCCGTGACCAGATCCAGGGCGCCTTCCTCCCGGATGAGATAGAGCCGGGATTCCCACCCGAAGAATTCCTTGATCACCCCCACCGTCACCCGGTAGATGTTCTCCAGGGTTTCATATTCCTGGGCCAGGTCAAAGAAGGTTTTCAGGGCGTCGTTTTCCAGGGTGGTGAAGTCATAGTCCTGGAAAGACCGCCGCTTTTCTCTGATGCGGGCCAGTATCTTGTCGAGATCGTAAGGAACGGTCATACGAACGGTTTCCCAGGCGCTCAGGCCGGGCGGGCGTAGCGGCGGCGGCCTTCTTCGTACAGGTCGCCGCCGTGGCAGTCGTTGATGACGATGGCGGGAAAATCCTCCACCACCAGGCGGTGGACGGCCTCTGGACCCAAGTCCGGGAAGGCCACCACCCGGGCCTCCCGGATGCACCGGGAGATGAGGGCGCCGGCGCCGCCGGTGGCCCCCAGATACACGGCGCGATGGCTCTGCAAGGCGGCCAGCACCTCAGCAGAGCGCTTGCCCTTGCCGATCATGGCTTTGAGCCCCAGCCCCAGCAAAGTGGGAGTGTAGGCGTCCATGCGGGAGGCGGTGGTGGGGCCGGCCGCGCCGATGACCCGGCCGGGCGGCGCCGGGCTGGGACCCACATAATAGAGAATCTGTCCCTGCAAGTCCACCGGCAGGGGCTGCCCTGCCGCCAACAGGTCCATCAGGCGCTTGTGGGCCGCATCCCGGGCGGTGTACAGCACGCCGCTGACCAGCACCGCGTCGCCCGCCGTCAGCCGCAACACGTCGGCGTCGGTCAGGGGGGGAAGCAGCTTCACCGCATCCGTCATATTCACCTCTACAACACCACTTCCCGGTGGCGGGAGGCGTGACACTGGATGTTCACGGCCACCGGCAGACTGGCGATGTGGCAGGGCTGCATGAGGACATGCACGCCCAGGGCGGTGAACCGGCCGCCCAGCCCCATGGGGCCGATGCCCAGGGAGTTCACCGCGTCCCACAGTTCGGCCTCCAGGGCCGCCAGTTCGGGATCGGGGTTGGGGGCGCCCAGTTCCCGGAGCAGGGATTTCTTGGCCAGGTAGGCGGCCCGCTCGAAGTTGCCGCCCAGGCCCACGCCCACGATGATGGGGGGGCAGGGGTTGGGGCCGGCCTCGGCCACCGTGGCCACCACCCGCTCCCTGATGCCGGCCCAGCCCTCCGCCGGCTTGAGCATGAACAGCTTGCTCATGTTTTCACTGCCCCCGCCTTTAGGGACTACCATCAGGGTGAGGCCGTCGCCGGGGACGATCTCGGTGTGGATCACGGCGGGAGTGTTGTCGCCGGTGTTCTTCCGGGTGAGGGGATGGCACAGGGACTTGCGCAGATACCCCTCGCCGTAGCCCCGGCGCACCCCTTCCTGGAGGGCGGCGGCAAAGTCGCCGCCGACGATGTGCACGTCCTGACCCACCTCGGCGAAGATCACGGCCAGGCCGCAGTCCTGACAGAGGGGGATGCGCTCTTCCCGGGCGATGCGGGCGTTTTCCAGAAGTTGCCGGAAGATTTCCCGCCCGGCGGGTGATTCCTCTTCCCGCTCGCCCCGGGCCAGGGCCGCCCACAGGTCCTGCCCCAGTTCATAGTTGGCGGCCATGGCCGCCTGCTTCACCGCGTCGATAATCCGGTCCGTGTGAATCTGCCGCATAATGGTTCGGGTAAAGGACGCCGACAGGCGGCGAGAGTGTCTGAGTCAGGGAATGTTCGCGGGAGAAATGGAAGGGCCGGGAGCCTGCCGCCCCTTCCTCCTCTCCCTTCCCGCGGAGACGTGCGCCTCAGGTGCCGGGGTGTTATCCCTCCAGGTCGTCCTTCAGAAACTTCTGCGTGGAGGACGGCTTCTTGGGAGAATGCTCCGACAAGGGGGTGTTTTCGGGGTAGAAGTCCTCGTCGTCGGTGGCCTCCTCGTCCCCCCGGCCCACAGGACCGCCACCCTTGGCCAGAAGGGTCCGGGAGACGGTGGGGAAGTCTTCCACCGGCTGGCCCTTCAGGGCCTCCTGCATGTAGCGGATGAAGATGGGGGCCGCGGCCTGGGAGCCCGTCTCCCGGGGACCCAGGCTCTTTTCCGTGTCCATGCCCACCCAGATGCCGGAGATCACCGAGGGCGTGAAGCCGATAAACCAGGCGTCCTTGGTGCGGTTGGTGGTGCCGGTTTTGCCGCCGATGGGCCTTTTAAGCACCCTGACCCGGGTGCCGGTGCCGTGCTGCACCACACCCTGGAGCAGATGCGTCATGATGTCCGCGCTTTCCGGGGTCATGACCAGTTTCCGCTGGGTGCTGGCCTCGTACAGGACCCTGCCGTCCCGGTCTTCGATGCGCTCGATGAACACAGGCTCCACCAGGTAGCCCCGGTTGGGGAAGACGGAGTAGGCCCGGCTCAGCTCCATCAGAGTCACTTCCGAGGCGCCCAGGGCGGAGGAATAGTTGGGGTAGATGGGGGAGGTGATGCCCAGGGTCTTGGCCATCTGCAGGGTGGCCGGCACCCCCAGAGCCAACATCATGCGGACCGCCGGCACATTCCGGGAGCGGGCCAGGGCCGAGGCCAGGGTGATGGGTCCGCTGAAACTGTGGTCATAGTTCTGGGGGGTCCAGGCCGCTCCGGCCCGGCCGCCGGGCAGGGACAGGGGGCTGTCCTGGAGGATGGAGTTGGGCCCATAGCCCTTCTCAATGGCCGCCGCATAGATAATGGGTTTAAAGGCGCTGCCGGCCTGGCGCTTGGCCTGAATGGCCCGGTTGAAATTGCTGTCGTTGAAGTCCCGCCCGCCCATGACGGCCATCACCCGTCCGGTCTTGAAATTCATGGAGAACAGGGCGGCCTGCACCAGGGGGGCCGGTTCCAGTTCTGCGTGCCAGAGGTTGGTCTTGCGGTCGTGCCGGGTGAGGCGCACCTGGATCACGTCCCCGGCCTGGAGCGACCCGTAGCTGCTCCGGGCCCGGGCCCGGCTGCGGCCGGAACCCTCTTCCGCCACGCCGTCCAACACCCCCTGATGCTCGCCCAGGCGCAGGTGCAACCCCTGCTGCCGCTTGTCCCCCGCCGCTACCAGGGCGTAGGCCAACTGCCCTCTGCGGGGCGGATACTTGCGGTAGAAGCGGATCTGCCGCTCCTGGAAAGCCACCATGGCCTTGCCTTTCACCCGCTTCATAGGCCCCCGGTAGCCGTTGCGCTGCACCAGGCCCTCCACTCCCTCCTTGATGGCTTCCTGGGCCAGCCGGTGCAGCCCCACATCCGCGGAGGTATAGACCTTCAGCCCCAGATTGACCACCTGCTCCCGGCCGAAGCGGTTTTCCAGCAGAGTGCGCACGTGCTCGGTGAAGTAGCCGCACTCCTTGAGCCAATCGGGGCGCATCGATTTCAGCCTGATGGTCTGCCGCAAGGCCGCCTGCAATTGCTCCTTGGTGATAAAACCCACTTCGGCCATGCGCCGGAGCACATAGGCCTGCCGCTCCCGGGACTGCTTGGGGTTGAGGAAGGGGGAATAGCGGCTGGGGGCCTTGGGAATCCCGGCCAGCAACGCCGCCTCGGCCAGGGTCAGGTCCTCCACGTGCTTGGAGAAGAATTCCTGGGCCGCGGCCTCCACCCCGTACGCTCCCCGCCCCAGGAAAATGTGGTTCAGGTACAGGGTCAAAATCTCTTCTTTGGACAGGTAGTTGTCGATCTGATAGGCCAGCACCGCTTCCCGGATTTTCCGGCTGAAACTCTTCTCCGAAGTGAGGAGGATGCGCTTCACCAGTTGCTGGGTGATGGTGCTGCCCCCCTGAACGATCTCGCCGGCCTCCAAGTTGCGGAAAAAGGCGCGGATGATGCCGAAGATATCCACGCCCGGATGCTCGAAAAAGCGGGCGTCCTCCGCGGCCACAAAGGCCAGAATCAGGTGCCGGGGCAGACGGCTGTAAGGCACCTCGATGCGGCGCTCGGCATAAAATTCCCCCATGAGCCGCCCATCCCGGGCATGAATGCGGGTAATCACCGGCGGCCGATATTCCTTAATGGCGGTGAAATCGGGCATGTCCTTGATATAGCGGGAATAAATGTACACGCCGGCGCCCACGCCACTCAGCATCACGGCCAATACCAGGCCGTAGAGGATCCAACTCAACCGCCGGGCCCAGCGTTTGCGCAGGCGGTAGCGATCAAGGTCGGGCTCGTCGCCGCGTCTGAACCACTTCATGGTGAACTCCCCCCGAACACGAAAACCTTCCCCCGGCCGCCCTGTCTTCAGCCGGCCGCGCCGTCACCCCGGCCGCGCGTTCCCTCATTTCCCTCAACGACTGCAGCAGGAAACGGCAGGCTTTCAGGCAGGTATATCGGCAGTCCCGCAATTTTCATGACTCCCCCCAAGACCGCCCACAGCCTGAAGTTGTTTTTCCGTCTTGCAAGACCGCCGGTTCTGCACCCCCTGGCTGACTCACCGCCGGCCTTCGCTGCCGGCGTCCTCTGCGCCACCGGGCGGGCGGCACCCGCCTTTCCGTCCCGGCAAAGTCTTGGGAGCGCGCCTTTCTTTCCCCCACAAGGGGGCCGGTGTTCTTCCGCCCTTCCGGTCCGGAGCGGTTATTGTGACCTCGGGAACAACAACTCCACAATCTCCCATCAGCCTCTCACAGGCTACATGGGGCTGGAGAGGAAATATTTTCGCGGTTCTCTTTGAGATACGACTTTAATTATACTAGAATATCAAGCAAGTATAATGATATTAATTCTGCATGAACAGGAAAAAATGTCACTTCCGGTTTCTTCCGGCCTTAACGTAACCTGAAGGAAAGCCACACGACCGCCGCTCCTGACTTTTTCCGCACCGGCCCCCCAGGTCTTCCTTGCACCGGGCACAAACCGACAGAAGAGGCTTCCCCCGCAACACCCCCGCCCCCTCCCGGGAGATGCCCGGCATGAGAAGGCCGAACAGGCGTCCCCCGGTCCCTCTTCCGCCCGGACCGCCGGCGACCCTCAGGGTTGGACGGCATCCACCTGGTAGCTCAGTTCGTAGCTCCCCCAGTCCTCGCTGGTGACGCCGCTCCTGGCGCTCCCCTGATAGCGGTCCCGGCCGGGGGCGATGGTCACCTTGACCAGTCCCTCCTCCCCGCTCTTCAGCACCCCGGCATGCACCGCCGCCCCGGCCAGGTCCGAGTCCAGGGTGTAGAAGTCCGTGCCCCAGACGGCGCCGCCGCCGATCTTGCCGGTGACCTTGAAGTACATCACCTCACCCGGCTGCAGGTTCTTAAAGCTGGACAGATTGCCCGGGTTGGGCAGAATCTTGGCCCCCTTGAGCTTGGCCGCAATCTTCAGATGCTTGATCCGGTCCCGCACCGCCACCGCGCCGTCCAGGTTCCCCGCCTTGGTGAGGGCTTCCAGGAGGGCCTGCAGGTCGGCGAAAAGCTTCTCCCGCCGGGCGGCGATGTCCGCTTCGGCCTTTTTCAGCGTCTCCGCTTCAAAGACCTGGAATTCCTTGATGAGCTTGTCCGCCTCCGCCGGCGCGCCCTGGGAGAACGCCGGAGAAGCCGCGGCCGGAGAGATGCCCAGAACCAGAAGGATGCCCAGGCGCCAAAACAGTTGCCGTTTCATGGTGATCTCCATCCTCCTTTGTTGTCAGCCGACCCTCTCATGAATACATGGTTCCCACCCCCGGCAAGGTGGAAAAGCGCGGCATCTTCCTGCCCGAGGCCGGAACCGCTAAAGACGCGCCTGGCTGCGCCGGGGGATAACCTCACCCCCCGGCCTCCGGTCGGCGAAGGGAGGGGGCTCAATCCTCGTCCGACCAAGCCCCGTCGTCTTCCCCCGGCCCCCCCGCGCCCTGAGACCCGGACGCCTCCGCCATGGCCTCGTCGATGATCTGGTCCACCTCGCCCGGGTAGTCCTCGCCCAACTCCTGGCCGAAGCGTTTGAAGATTCGGGCCATGCTGCGGGGGTCGCGATCGTCCAGTCCGCCCCGTTCGGCCAATTCGGCCAGGCGCTCCATGCGGGTCTCTTCCGAGACGGCCACCCGGAACCGGGACATCACCCGAGTCAGGCTGCGGCCGCCACAACGGGGGCACACGGGGGCCACGGGCTGGTCCCGTTTCAGGACCAGGTGCTCCGACACCCGCCCGCAATCGCTGCAATGGTATTCATAGATGGGCATGAGAGGGCCCTGTCCGGGAAATTGTTTCCGTAGGGTGCGTCTTACACACCATCAGCCTGAGGGGTGGCGGTGGGCGGGGGGGGCCCAACCTGCCTGCACTTTCCTCCCCGGCTCCCAGGTGGAACCGGGAAACCCGAGATATGGGGCGGGCTTTGCCCAAGTCTGGAAGAACCTCCGGCTTCAGCCCGGCACAGGTGAGGACACCTGCGCCACCTGCGTTATTTTTGAGGCGTTGCTCCGGCCAAGCGGGAGCTTGGCGGGCAGGCCGTTTCCCAAGCCGGAGCTTGGGAACCAGAAAAAAAATGTCCCCCACTCAGCCCCAGCCCTCCCCGCCGCCGATTCATGCCAAGGGTGCGTGAGACGCACCCTACCTCAAGATTTCGGCACAATAGCCCGGCATCAAGGCGGGAACAACATTCCCAAAACCCAGAACCCAAAACCTGACATCTGGCACCTGTCAATTCACCCGCACCCGCATTCTCTCCAGGCGCGCCACCTGCCGGCGGGCCTCGGCGTAGCGGTGGTCCCCGGGGGTCAGGTGGGTCAGGGACTTTCTGAAGTGAAACAGCGCCGTGGGGTAGGCCCGGGCCCTGAGGCTGTGCAGGCCCAGATAATAGTGGCCCGGCCCCAGCCGGCCCTTTTCCCCGTAAAGGGTCCCCAGGTTCAGGTAGACATCGATGAAAGTGGGGTTGAGGCGGTGCATCTTTTCAAACAGCGCCAGGGCCTGGTCCGTCTGCCGCCGCTCTTGGGCGATGCGCCCCAGGTAGTAGAGAATCACGTCATCCATGGGCCTGGCCTGGGAGAGTTCCCGGAAGAGGGGCTCCGCGTCGCCGAAACGGTTCCGCTCAAAGTAGTGGATGGCCAGGTCGCGTCGGATGAGGTAGTTACCCGGCGCCAGCTTCAGCGCCGCCTGGAAAGCGGCGGTGGCCTCCTCGGAACGCTCCAGGCGGGCCAGCGCCAGGGCCTTGCCGTAAGGGTAGAGGGCATTGCGGGGGTCTTTGAGGCCTTCCTGGGTCATGCGCCGCACCATCTGGTTCGCATTACCGTAAACAGCCTCGATTTTCACGGTGAAATAGGCAAACTCCGGGTTTTGCACGGCCGGCGGCAATTTCCCCTCGTTGGCCGCCAATTGATGGGCCAGATCCACCAGACGGTTTTCCAGATCGGGGTGGGTGCTGAGGTAAATGGGAATCTTGCCCCCTTCGAACCACCGCTGCTTGTTCATCTTATTAAAGATGGAAATCATGTCCCGGGGATGGTAGCCGGCCTTGACCATGATCCTGAAACCCACGCTGTCGGCTTCCTGCTCATGGTCCCGGCTGTATTTCAACATGGCCGATTCCCCTGCGGCCATGCTCCCCATCAACAGCGGCTGGGCCAGGGCCCCCCCCAGAAACACCGAGGCCAGGGCGGCGATGAGAGTGGCGGCGGTGACGAGCCTCGCCTTTTCCATGATCTTCGCCATGTGGCGTCCGGAGATGTGGGCGATCTCGTGAGCCAGCACCCCGGCCAGTTCCCCTTCCCGCTCCATCATCCGCAGAAAGCCCGAGGTAATGAAGATGTAGCCGCCGGGCACCGCAAAGGCGTTCATGGACGGCTCTTCCACGATAAAAAACTGGTATTGGAAGGCGGAGGAGCCGCTCTGGGCGGACAACTTCTGCCCCACCCGGTTCAGATAGGAGATCAGGAAGGGGTCCCGGCACAGGGGATATTGGTTCTGCACTTCCAGGAAAAATTCTTCACCGATCTGGCGCTCCTTGTCGATGGTCAGATCGCTCAGGAAAGCCGCGGCCGGTCGGACCAGGATGCAGACCCACAGAGCGGCCAGGAGCAGGGCCGACCCTTGGTTGCCGCCGGTCCGGTTTTTCAACGGGAAGTGCTTCATGAGACTCAAGAGGGAGGCGGCGGCGCTGCCCCGAGAAACTGCTCCAGGGGCGGCCGGTGCGCCTCTGACCAGAGACCCTCCAGATTGTAAAACTCCCGCAGGGCGGGACTCAGAAGGTGGATGACCACGTCGTTGAAGTCCAGGAGCACCCAGCTTCCTTCCTCCAGCCCCTCGGTCCCCAAGGGCCTGCCGCCCACCTCCTTCAGGGCCTGGAGGAGGTAGTCCGCCAGGGCCAGGACCTGCCGCCTGGAAGCCCCGCTGACGATCAGGAAATAATCCGCAAAGCCGCAGAGTCCCCGGACATCCAGGACCACCGGATCCAGCCCCTTTTTGTCCGCCAGGGTCCTGACGGCCGCCGCCACCAGTTCCTCCGCTCCCGGGCCTTGCTGCGGGACCTTGCGCACGGGCAGTTTGCGCCTGACCGCTCTCAGTGGCTCCCCTCCTTGCCGGTGGTCATCCCCGGCCTTGGTTCTTTATCGGTATAATCTGTTATCAAGTATATAGCGCCGCACCGTCTCGGGCAAGAGATAGCGCACCGACCGGCCGGCCCGGGCCAGAGTGCGGATGCGGGTGGCGGAAATGTCCAGCCGGGTGGTGGCCAGGAGCAGCACCCGCGACCCCGAGGGGTGGGTGAAACCCTCCCCTCCGGCCAGTTCCTGAAATTCAGGGTGCACTTCCCCCCGGAGCACCGTCCACAAATGGCTCCGGTCGTATCCCGGCCGATCCAGCACCGCGAAATGGCTCAGGGTGAACAGCTCCCGATAGTCCTTCCAGGTGGCGATCTCCAGGATGGCGTCCAGCCCCAGGACGTAATAGAGCTCCCCCTGGGGCCCCAGCTCCCGCCGCAGGTGTCGCAGGGTCTCCACCGTGTAAGACTTCCCCGGGCGCCCCCCTTCCAGGTCGGAGACCGCCAGCACCGGATGCTCCCCCACCGCCAGCCGGGTCATGGCCAGGCGCGCCTCAAAGGGCGTCAGCCCCGGCCGGGCCTTGTGGGGCGGCGCCGCCGCGGGCATGAACCAGAGGCGCGTCAGGCCCAGGGCCTCGGCCACCTCCTCCCCCGCCCGCAGATGCCCGTAGTGGATGGGGTCGAAGGTGCCGCCGAAGATGCCCAGGCGGGAGGGCGCATGGGCGTGGGAAGTGACGTCCACGTCGCCCCCCCAACCCTTTCCCGCTGCACCTTCAGGTCCTGATCTGGCCCGAGCCATAGGCGATGAACTTGGTGGTGGTCAGCTCCTCCAGGCCCATGGGCCCGAAGGCGTGCAGTTTGCTGGTGGAGATGCCGATCTCCGCCCCCAGCCCCAGCTCCCCCCCGTCGTTGAAGCGGGTGGAGGCGTTCACCAGCACCAGGGAGGAGTCCACTTCGGTCAGAAACCGCTGAGCCCGGTCGAAGTCCCGGGTGATGATGGCCTCGGTGTGGTTGGAGCCGTAGCGGGCGATGTGGGCCAACGCCGCGTCCATATCCGGCGCCACCTTGACGGCCAGAATCAAGTCCAGGAACTCGCAGCCCCAGTCCTCTTCGGCCGCAGGCTTCACCTGCGGGTCGATTTTTAGGGTGGCCGGGCAGCCCCGGAGCTCCACCCCGGCCTCCCGCAAGCGGGCGTGCATGCGGGGCAGAAAGGCCGGCGCCGCGGCTTCGTGCACCAGCAGGGTCTCCATGGCGTTGCACACCCCGGGCCGCTGCACCTTGGCGTTGAAGCACACCGTTTCCGCCAGGTCCAGGTCCGCGCCCTCGTCCACGAAGATGTGGCACACCCCTTTGTAGTGCTTCAGCACGGGAATGCGGGAGTGTTCGGCCACGAAGCGGATGAGCCCCTCGCCCCCCCGGGGGATGATGAGGTCCACCAGTTCGTCCTGCTTCAGGAGCTCCAGGGTGGCCTCCCGGGCCACGCTGGGCACCACCTGGATGGCCCCCGGCGGGATGCCCGCCTCGGACAGGGCCTCCTGCATCACCGTGGCCAGGGCCACGTTGGAGTGCAGGGCCTCCTTGCCGCCTTTCAGGATCACCGCGTTGCCGCTCTTCAGGCACAGGGCCGCGGCGTCCACGGTGACGTTGGGCCGGGATTCGTAGATGATGCCCACCACCCCCAGGGGGATGCGCACCCGCCCCACCAGCAGGCCGTTGGGCCGGCGCCACATTTTGGTGACCTCCCCCACGGGGTCGGGCAGCGCCGCCACTTCGGCCAGGCCCTTCACCATGGAGTTGATTACCTTGTCGGAGAGCGTCAGCCGGTCGATGAAGGCCGCGCCCATCCCCGCCTCCCGGGCCGCGGTCACGTCCCGGGCGTTTTCCGCCTGGATTTCGGCCTTAAATTCCAGCAGAAACTCCGCCATGCTCAGCAGCACCCGGTCCTTGACGCCCCGGGTGAGGCTCCGGAGCGGCCCGGCCGCGTCCCGCGCGGCCCGGGAAATTTCGGCGATCATTTTGGGGATATCCATAAGCTCCCTGCGGTGAGGAAATAGCTGCCGCTAATCAACATCTTTCTCTTCGAGCCCCGCCATCTTCAGAAGATGACGCAGCAGCCCGGTTTTCAAAGGAACATTGATGGAATCGTAAAAAGTAAAAAAGGCCGTACTATCTCCAAAAGGTGGCTCTCGCTGCCATTGATAACTGATTGATTTGCCTCATTAACCCCCTCTCCCCCCGGAGGGGGGAGAGGGAGAATGATCGGGGTTTTTTCCCTCTCCCCCGATGGGCATTGGCGCTAACTTAAGAAAAAACCAGTTTACATCATAACATACCGATTTTACTTAAAATCCCCCTAAATCCCCCTTTCCCAAAGGGGGACTTCGGGTCACCGACTGCTCATTCCCCCCTTTGGCAAAGGGGGGTAAGGTGTGATTTATCTTGACTGTTCAACAGGTTACCCTTGTCATACCCGCTGCTTGCTTAAGTTAGCGCCAATGCCCCCGATGGGGGAGAGGGTCAGGGTGAGGGGGAATTAATTTTCATCTGCGGTTATTTCAATGCATGAATTCAAAAGCTTATGAGATAATGTGCCAAATCCACAGAAAGACACCCCTCAACGGCCTCGTATAGATTTTTGAGCAATTCCTCGAGGGTTTCCCCCTGGGTGGCGCAGCCCGGAATAGCCGGCACCCCGGCCCAGTAGCCCCCTTCCTCGGCCTCATGGATGACGACTTTGATCTTCATATCATCCTCACTTAAGACTTCGCAGCAGATAACCGGAAACGGTTTATGGTCCCTGCCTACACAGGCTTACGGCGTTTTCTTACCCGGGAAAGGGAATGACCGACGCTCCTTCGCCGCCTCCATCTTCCTAGTCGTCGGCAGGAACGTCCTTCTCATCCAAGGGGGTTGCCTGCAGGGCCGCCAGCGCCTCCCGGGCCCGCTTCTCGTCCTCCTTGGCCACCAGCAGGCGCACGCCCTGGAGCCACTGGAGCACCGGGTAGGCCCCGCCGGCGTCGTCCAGGGAGACGAAGGCCTCGATGCCCTCGCCCTCCAGGAACCCCGCGGCCATCTCCGCCGCCACCCGGTTGGGGAAGGTGGCGACGACTTCCAGTTCCTGTTCTTCATCATGGTCTGCTGCGGACATGGCGCTCCCCTTGCTGGTTTAAAACCAGGAGGCTGGTCGTGTATCAACGGGCGGGTCCTGCCCTACCTTTAACGCTCACATAAAACCCGGCCCGCCCCAAACCCACACCATTTCCCGGGCCAGGGTCCCGAAGGCAGAACGGGTCTGGACCAGGTGCAGCCATTCTTCCCGGCTGTACGTCAGCACATCGGCGGGCACGGGGAGGTCCCGGGTGTCCCAGGCCGCGGCCCGCATTTCAAAAGGCTTGGCTGATTGCTCCACCACGATGACCACGTCCAGGTCGCTCCCCACCCCCCAGTCGCCCCGGGCGTAGGAGCCGAAATAGCCGACGCCGAGCACCTCCGGGTGCGCCCGGGCCAGGTCCGCGGCCCACCGGCGCATGGCGGCCGCCACCGCCTGGGCGTCAGGCCATCTGAAGACGGACGAAGTCAAGGATCTCGTAGGCATAGTCCAGAGCCGCCTCGCTGTGCAGCGGGCCGTAATGTTCGAAGGGCGCGCCCTCCGGGTGGCTGTTGGGATAACGGGCCGGAATATAAAAATTGTCCAGAATCTTTGCCTTTTCGATCAGATCACCAGGCGCCGCGGCCGCAGCCGGCAATTCCAGGAGCAGCCGGGCCACCACGCGCCCCCAGGCCTCCTGCCCGTGGTGCAGGTGCAAAGCCTTGACAGCCTTTTCCGCCCCCTGGTGGGCGGCAAAGCAGGCCCATTCGTGGCGCCCGGCGGCCTGGGAATCCTTCGCCTGCTCCAGGTCCCGCACCGCCTGCTTCAACCAATCCCGGGCCCGACTGACCATGGGCCGCAGCCCCCTCTGCATGTCTTATGTGTGATTACTATCTGAGCAATCCTTCCAGCGATAAATCTTCATCCAGATCTGGCCAGTGGATGCCGATGCCTTTGCCGATGAGACGCCAGTTGCGGCGTTGTTCCGCGCCGGCGTCCCGCAAAGTGGGGAACCATTCCAGGGGCACCCTTACCTGCCGGCCGTCGGTGAGCTTCAACAGCATCATGTCGTCAGTAAACGAAATATCCATGCAGATTGTGCCGTATGATAACCGTCCATGGGCTTCCATGGCCGAAAAATCCATGTATCGGCGTGCTAAGCCCGCCCTCCCTTTGCGGCTGAACCTCAGCCGACCAATGGGGCGCCGACCCTTACCCCCTTCCCTAAAAATCCCTTCCCTCCTTTACCCCACCTCCGGGAAGATCACCAGGTTGTCCCGGTGGATGACTTCGTCGTAGTCCTTGTGGCCCAGGGCCTGGGCGATTTCCTGGGTCTTTTTGCCGCGGATGCGGTTGATGTCCCGGGAGGAATAATTGGTGAGGCCCACTGCGAAGGTCTGTCCTTCGATGTCCATGAGGTTTACGGGCGCGCCCTTGCGGAAGCCGCCGAAGACCTCCAGAATGCCCGCGGGCAGCAGGCTCCGGCCCAGGCGCACCAGGGCCTCCCGGGCCCCGGAATCCACCAGGATGGCGCCTTCGGGACTGACGTTGTAGGCCAGCCAGTACTGGCGGCTCTTGAGCTTGTGGCCGTGGGGCAGGAACAGGGTGCCCACCTCTTCGCCGGCAAAGATTTTGGCCAGGACGCCGGGGGTGAGGCCGTTGGCGATGAGGCTGGGGACGCCCGCGGCGGCGGCCTTTTTCACGGCCTGGAGTTTGCTCACCATGCCGCCCCTGCCCAGGGCGCCGGGTTTTTTCCCTGCGGCCTCCATGAACCGGGGGTCGGCCAGGTCCACCTGCCGCAGCAGGGGCGCGGCGGGGTCCTCCCTCGGGTCCCGGGCGTAGAGGCCTTCGGTGTTGGTGAGGATGATGAGCAGGTCGGCCTCGGCCAGATTGCAGATGAGGGCCGCCAGGTTGTCGTTGTCGCCGAACTTGAGTTCGTCGGTGGCCACCGTGTCGTTTTCGTTGATGATGGGCACGACCCCCCAATTGAGCAGGGTGAACAGGGTGTTGCGGGCATTGAGGAAGCGGCCCCGGGCGGCCAGATCGTCGTGGGTCAGGAGAATCTGGGCCACCTTGAGGCCGTGGGCCGCAAAGGCCTCTTCGTAGGTCTGCATCAGGGCGCCCTGGCCCACCGCGGCCACGGCCTGCTGCTGGGGGATGCCCGTGGGCTTTTCGCTGAGGCCCAGCTTGCGCAGGCCCGCGGCCACGGCCCCGGAGGAGACCATGACGATATGCCGGTCCGCACTGCGCAGGGCAGCGATCTCCGCCACCAGACGCTGAATGAGGGGCAGATTGAGTCCGTCCGGGGCGGTGAGCACCGCGCTCCCCAACTTCAACACCAGCCGCCGGGCTTTTTGCAAATGAACGAGTCTTCCTAAAGACATGCCTGCCGCCGCCGGAAATACTTGCCGGGTGATGGGGGTTGGGCTTCATGAGCCGCACCCCGGCGCCAGGTACCATTATAGACCCTTTTGGGGCGGCTGGGAATGACACTTCCTGCGCTGGGTCGAAATTAACGCAAGAGATGCGCTGCGAAACATCAATGCAAAGGTCTCCGCCTGGTCGCCGGGTATCGGCCGGCGGCGATGCTCAGAAAACCGGGGCTGGTTGAGGAAAAGAGAAAATAGTTCCCCCTCGGCCGGAAGCAGCGGCTCCGCCGGAGAGAGCGAGGAAGGAATACTGCCGGATGGAGGGTGTTACGCCTTGACGAGTCGCAGATGGGAAACCCGGTCCGGCTCCCTCTGGAATCGTTGCAGCTTTTCCCGCTTGAGAGCGTTCTTGACGCGCACGCCGTTGATGAGGAAGTAGGCGATGACGGCCCGCTCCCAGGCGCGGTTGGGTTCGCCCTGGGTCATCCGGGCTTTGTAGTGATTGAGGAGGTTTTTGAGTTCGGCATCATCGAGAGCGAGCACCCTATCGGCAATCATTTCAAGGGCTTCTGGGATCATACCCCTTGGCCTTTCTGAACGCGCGACGGCGTCTGGTTTGCAAACCGTACCTGCTAATAATGAACCAGTACCAACCCCCCTGTCAAGCACAAAGTAACGATGAGGGGAATTTTCCCGAAAGGGGCCCCGAAACCCTTGTCCCACCGGGCCTGGCGGTATCTTTCCCCGAGATAATTTCCCGGGCCCGGGCGCGGGGGCTCCTTGGGCGCAGGCAGGCGCCGGGCCTCAGGGGTCCCCGGCCTCCATCTGGGCGATGACCCGGAGCAGGCGCCGGGTCTCGGCCTCCAGAATGGCCTCGCCCTGGTCGGCGCTCGCCGCCCCCGGGTCGCCCCAGACCCCGCCCGGCCAGTGGCGCCGCTTGTCCCGGACCAGCAGATATTTGGGGAAGGCGGGCCATTCCGCCGGGGCCGAGCCCTGCACCAGGTGCGGCCGGGCGGCCAGCATGAGGGCCGTCTCCACCTCCCCGGCGTGGGCGTCGCCCCGGCTCTTGACCAGCTCCGGCCGCTCGGTCAGCACCTCCCGCAGCAAATCCAGGATGTTGACCACGGCCACCTTCACCCGGGGCAGTTCCGCGAGGAGCCGCTCCCCCGCCTCCGTGAGGGCGGCCATGTGGACGCCCCCGGCGTGGCCGCTCAGGTACACCAGGCACTCCATCCCCTGGCGGTGGAATTCCCGGCCCAGGTCCAGGGCCAGGGCCCTGACCGTGTCAAAGGAGAGGCTGATGGTGCCGGGGTGCTCCCGGGTGGAGCGGCACAGGCCGTAGTACACCGGCGGCGCCACCAGCACCCGGCCCTCCCGGCCCACCCGGGCGGCCAGTTCCAGGGCGTGGAAGGCGTCGGTGCCCAGGGGCAGGTGGGGGCCGTGTTCCTCCACCGCGCCGAAGGGGATGACCACCGTGCGGACGGTCTCCCGCAGGGCTTCCAATTCCGGCATGCGCAGGTCGGTCCACTGAGTCATGCTGCCGTTATATCTTGCCGTTCCCCATGAGGAAAGGAGATTTTTCTCACGGAAGGGAAAAAAACCTTGACTAACTTTTCTCTGGTGGGGTATATAAATCGAGGATTGTACCAAAAAGCACAAGGAGCAGGCTTTGGAGATTCCAGAAGCCCTACAGGATTTTTCCTACGTCCTGGTCTTTTTGGTGGTGGCGGGCCTCTTTGCCCTGGTCCCCCTAGTCATTGCCTACCTCATTGCCCCCCGCAGCTACGGCGCCGCCCGTGATGAGATTTATGAATGCGGCATGCCCATCAAAGGCAGCGCCTGGATTCAGGTGGCGGTGGTCTACTACCTCTTCGCCTTGCTGTTTCTGGCCTTCGACGTGGACGTGCTCTTCCTTTTCCCCGTCCTGCTGGCCTACAACAAGGGGTATGCGTGGCGTGACTTGGTGGAAATCACCATCTTTATCGGCATTCTCTCCCTGGTGATCGTTTATGCCTGGTGCAGGGGGGTTTTCACTTGGAAAAGAAGACCGGAGAACCACTAATCAGCTTCGGCCTCCTCACGGAGGCCTTGAACCTGGCCCGGGCCAACAGTCTCTGGCCCATGACCTTCGGCCTGGCCTGCTGCGCCATTGAGATGATGGCCGCGGGCATGGCCCGGTTCGATATGGACCGTTTCGGGGCCGGCGTCTTCCGGCCCTCGCCGCGGCAGTGCGACCTGATGATCGTGGCCGGCACCATCAGCAAGAAGATGGGCCCTCCGCTGGTGCGCCTCTACGAGCAGATGGCGGCGCCCAAGTGGGTCATCGCCCTGGGCAACTGCGCCATTTCCGGCGGACCGTTCTATTATCCCGACCAGTATGCCATCATACCCGGCGCCGACCTCATCATCCCCGTGGACGTCTATGTGCCGGGCTGCCCGCCCCGGCCCGAGGGGCTGCTGGAGAGCATTTTGGTCCTGGAAGAGAAGATCACCAAACGGGGCCGACTCAGGAAGTTCAGAAATGTTAAAGGATGAGATCTCCAAGGCCCTGGCCCCGCTGAAACTGGAGCGGGTGGAGCCGGGCGACTACGACAAGACGGGCTATCACCTGGAGGTGGACGCCGCTCCGGAGCAGATGCCCGAGGTGGCCCAGGCCCTGAAGAGCACCGGGTGCTTCCTGGATTCCCTCACCGCGCTGGACTTCCCGGAAGCCTTCCACGTGGTCTACCATTTCTCCAGCTTCCGGGAGTTGTGCCGCACCGCGGTGAAGGCCAAGGTTCCCAAGGGCAAGGCGGCCGTCACCATCTGCCGGGTCTACCCGGGGGCCAACTGGTACGAACGCGAGGTGTACGACCTGTTCGGCCTCAAGTTCACCGGGCACCCGGATCTCAGGCGCATCCTGCTGCCCTTTGACGCGGACTTCCACCCCTTACGCAAAGTTTTCGAAACGGAAAAGGCCGATGCTTGAACGCGGACTGGAAGAAAAGACCTACGTCCTCAACCTGGGCCCCCAGCACCCCTCCACCCACGGGGTGCTCCGGGTGGAGCTGGAGATGGAGGGCGAGTTCATCACCAAGGCGGACCCGGACATCGGCTACGGCCACCGGGGCCACGAGCACATGGCCGAGAACCGCAACTACCAGCAGTTCCTCCCCAACCTGGGGCGGGTGGATTACCTGCACGCCCTGGCCTACAACCAGTGCTACTGCATGGCGGTGGAGAAACTGCTGGGCCTCAAGGTGCCGGAGCGGGCCGAGTTCATCCGGGTCATCACCGGGGAGATGAACCGCATCTCCAGCCACCTGTTGTGGCTGGGGGCCTACCTCCTGGACCTGGGGGCCTTCACCCCCATCCTGTACTGCTTCGACGACCGGGAGCACATCCTGGACCTGCTGGACCGGGTCACCGGCTCCCGCCTGACCTATTGCTACTACCGGTTCGGCGGGGTGCCCCAGGACATCGACGAGGAGTTCGTGGCCGGCACCCGTGAGTTCATCAAGCGCCTGCGCACCCGCTTCCGGGACTACGACAACCTGGTGACCAAGAACGTCATCTTCATCCACCGCACCAGGGACGTGGGCATCATCACCCAGGAACAGTGCCTGGAGTACGGGCTCACCGGCCCCATGGTGCGGGGCAGCGGCATCCCCTACGACATCCGCAGGAGTGAGCCCTATTCCGCCTATCCGCTCTTCGACTTCGAGATTCCCATCGGCTCCAAGGGCGACATCCTGGACCGCTACCTGGTGCGGGTCAAGGAGATGGAGCAGAGCCTGCGCATCATCGAGCAGGCCCTGAACAAGCTCCCCGAGGGCCCCATCATGGCGGAGAAGGTGCCCAAGCGCATCAAGCCCGCGGAAGGCGAGGTCTACGCCGCGGTGGAGGCCGCCCGGGGCGAGTTCGGCTGCTATGTCGTCAGCCAGGGGGAGGTGAAACCCTACCGCATCAAGCTGCGGGTCCCCTCCTTCGCCAACCTCAGCATCCTGCCCGAGTTGTCCGTGGACACCCTGGTGGCCGACCTGGTGGCCATCCTGGGGTCCATCGACGTGGTGGTGCCGGAAATTGACCGGTAGGACTTAGAGAGCGACCGCTATGGAATTTCTCACGCAAATGCTCGGCGCTGACGTGGCCCGCATGGTGGTGGGCCTCATCGCGATAATCGCCCTGGTGTCCGTAAACGCCCTCTTCCTCATCTGGATGGAGCGCAAGGTGGCGGCCCACATGCAGCTCAGACCCGGCCCCATGGAAGTGGGCTGGCACGGGGCCGTCCAGACCGTGGCCGACGCGGTCAAGCTCATGGGCAAGGAGCTCATCACGCCGACGGACGTGGACCGGCCGGTGTACCACCTGGCCCCCATCGTCATCTTCCTGCCCGTCCTGCTCTCCTTCCTGGTGATCCCCTTCTCCCAGACGCTCATCATCCGGGACATGAACGTGGGGGTGCTGCTGATCCTGGCCTTCGCCTCCCTCACGGTGCTGGCCATCCTCATGGCGGGCTGGGCCTCCAACAACAAGTATTCCGTGCTGGGCGCCATCCGTTCGGTGGCCCAGACAGTGGCTTACGAGATTCCCCTCCTCATCACCCTGATGAGCCCCATCCTCATGGTGGGGTCCTTCAGCCTGGCGGACATCGTCGCGGCTCAGGAAAGATACTGGTTCGTGCTGACCCAGCCCCTGGCCTTCATCCTTTATATCGTCTGCGCCACCGCGGAGACCAACCGGGCGCCCTTCGACCTGCCCGAGGCCGAGAGTGAACTGGTGGCCGGGTTCCACACCGAGTACTCCGGCATGAAGTTCGGCCTTTTCTTCCTGGCGGAATACACCAACATGTTCATCGTCTCCGCCCTGGCCACCATCTTCTTTCTGGGGGGCTGGCGGGGGCCCTTCCTGCCGGGGATTTTCTGGTTCCTGATCAAGGTCTACGCCATCATCTTCCTGCTGATGTGGTTCCGCTGGACCTTCCCCCGGGTGCGTTTCGACCAGCTCATCACCTTTGCCTGGAAGATACTCATCCCGTTGGCCTTTGCCAATCTGCTCATCACCGCCCTGATCATGAAGCTCAGATAAGCGCGTCGGCCCCGACGCCTGCGAAGGTGACGATCAAATGATCAACTACTTCAAAGAGATTCTGGTGGGGTTCTGGAGCCTGCTGGCGGGCATGGCGGTGACCATCCGCTATTTCACCAAGCCCATCGTCACGGTCCAGTATCCCCGGCAAAAGCTCACCATGTCCCCCCGCTACCGGGGCCACACCGAATTCGTCATCGACGAGGAGACCCGGACCCACCGCTGCATCGCCTGCGAGATGTGCAACCGCATCTGTCCCTCCCAGCTCATCAGTCTGCAGGGGGTGAAGGTGGATGCCAAGAAGAAGCTGCCCAGCAGGTACATCATCGCCTACCAGTACTGCAGCCTTTGCGGCCTGTGCGTGGAGGTCTGCCCCACCAAGGCGCTGAAGTGGTCCGATGAGTACCTGCTGTGCGGCTTCACCCGGGAGGACTCGGAGATCGACCTGTTGCGCCGGTTGCAGGACCAGCAGTACGCCAAGGGCTGGCCCCTGACCCCCATTCCCCGGCCCAAGCCGGAAGAGCCGGCCCCCGCCAAGGGTGAGGAGGTGAAGGAATGAACTTGCTGAGCTGGCTCATCAGCCCCCCGGGGGTAGCCACGGTGGCCTTCATCCTGGTGGTGGTCGTCACCATCCTGGGGGCTCTGATCGCCGTGTCCGCCCGGAACATCTTCCACAATGTGCTGGGGCTGGTCCTGGCCCTCATCGGCGTTGCCGGACTGTTCCTCTTTCTCAACAGCCCCTTCGTGGCCATGATGCAGATTCTCATCTATGTGGGGGCCGTGTGCATTGCCATCTGCTTCGCCATCATGCTCTCCGAGCCCATGTACCTGCCCAAGCCGCCCCGCAGTTCCTTCAAGACCCTGGGGGCCGTCATCGGGGCGGGCACGGTCTTCGCCTTCCTGGTGCTCCTCACCAAGAAGACCACCTGGACGCCGGCCCCGGAGCGCAGCACCGATTGGTCCGTCACCACCATGGGACATTATCTGCTCACCGAGTACGTCCTCATCTTTGAGGTCATCTCGCTGTTGCTCCTGGTTGCCATGCTGGGCGCCATCGTCATCGCCCGGGGCGGCCGCGGCGCGTCCTGAGAACCGAGGTTGCCAATGCTCCTGTTCAACCAGCTGGAAACCTACCTTTACGTGGCCCTGGTGCTGTTTTTCATCGGTCTCTACGGCGTCCTGGCGCGGCGCAACCTCATTGCCATCCTCATTTCCGTGGAGCTGATCCTGAACGCCGCCAGCCTCAACTTTATGGCCTTTAACCGCTTCCTGGCGCCCCACCCCGCGGTGGGCCAGGTCATCGCCCTGTTCATCATGGCCGTGGCCGCCGCGGAAGCGGCCATTGCCTTGAGCATCATCATCGCCGTGTACCGCAAACTCAAGTCCGTCAACGTGGAACAAGCCACCGAGCTTAGGGGTTAACCATGGATCCCATTCTCCTGGGTTGTCTGTTGTGTGTGATCCTGCCGTTGGTGGCCTTCGGCCTGATCATGATCTTTACCTGGAGGCGGCCCAACCTCTCCCTGGCCATCTCCCTGGTCGCCTCCACCATCCCCTTGATCATCGCCTGGACGATGCTCTTCAAGCTGTGGGGTATCAAGGAGCCCCTCATCTTTACCTTCAACTGGCTGGTCTCCGATCTGGTGAAGGTGCCCTTCGGCTTCCTCATCGACCCGGTGAGCCTCATCATGCTGGTCATCGTGGCCACCATCAGCTGGCTCATCCAGATTTACTCCATCGGCTACATGGGCGGGGACCCGGGCTTCGGCCGCTACTACGCCGATCTCTCGCTGTTTGCCATGTCCATGCTGGGCCTGGTGATCTCCAGCGGCCTGTTGCAGCTTTATGTCTTCTGGGAGCTGGTGGGCCTGTCCTCATACCTGCTCATCGGCTTCTGGTACGAAAAGTTCTCGGCCTCGGAGGCCGGCAAGAAGGCCTTCGTGGTCACCCGCTTCGGGGACGTGGGCTTCTTCATGGGGCTGGTCTTCCTGACGATCTTCTTCGGCAGTCTGGACATCGCCGGCCTCAACGCCGCGGCGGCCTCGGACAAGATGCCCCCCTGGCTCATCACCACCTCGGCCCTGCTGATTTTCTGCGGCATCGCCGGCAAGAGCGCCCAGTTCCCCATCCACGTCTGGCTGCCCGACGCCATGGAAGGCCCCACCCCCGTTTCGGCCCTGCTGCACTCCGCCACCATGGTGGCCGCGGGCGTCTATCTGCTGACCCGCATCTTCCCCTTCATGGCGGCTTCGGCCACCGCCATGCTCATCATCCTGGCCATCGCCACCCTCACCATGATCCTGTCCTCCACCATCGGCATGGTGGCCACGGACATCAAGCAGGTCTGGGCCTACTCCACGGTGAGCCAGTTGGCCTTCATGGCCATGGGGCTGTCCGCCGCCGGCCTGGCCCACGGCACGCTGTTCGCCGGGTATTTCCACCTCACCACCCACGCCGCCTTCAAGGCCCTGCTCTTCCTGTGCGCCGGCGCTTTCATCCACCATTTCGGCACCAACAACTTCTTCGTGATGAGCAAGGAGGGGGGGCGCAAGCTCACCATCCCCATGGTGACGGTGACCATCGCCGCCCTGGCCCTGTGCGGCATCTTCCCCATGGCCGGCTTCTTCAGCAAGGAGCTCATCCTGGGCACGCTGGCCCACCTGGACAACAAGATCTGGGTGCTCCTGGGCCTTTTCGGCGCCTTCCTGACCTCTTATTACACCTTCCGGGTGATCTTCGTGATGCTCTTTCCCCGGGCCGACGACCACCCGGCCTGGGAGCAGTATTGGGAGGAGCCTGAGCCCCACGGCCACGGGCACGGCGACGACGCCCACGGCCACGGGCATGGGGACGCGCACGCCCACGATGACGCCCACGGCCATGGCCACGGCGGCCACGGCGACTCCCACGGCGTGCCCTGGGTCATGTCCTTCCCCCTGCTGGTCCTGGCCGGTTTCACCCTGGTCCTGGGCTTCCTGCAGACCCCCCTGGAGACCTTCCTCCTGGGCAAGTCCGAACCCCATGAGATGAGCTTCGTGCTGCTGGCCTCCGCGGTGGGCGTGGCCCTGGCCGGCATCGGCATGGCCTGGCTGGATTGGGGCCGCAAGACCGCGTCGTGGCAGGGCTTCATCAAGCAAATCCCGGCCCTGGAAACCTTTTTCATCCAGAAGTGGTACATTGACCACTTCTGGCGCTGGTTCCTGGACACTTTCATCTACGGCGTCTTTTCCAAGTGGTTCACTTACAACGACCGGCGGGTGGTGGACGGCGGCGTGGACGCCGTGGCCTTTTCCTGCATCGGCGGCGGCCGCTGGCTCTCCTTCATCCAGACCGCCTTCCTGCAGTTCAACCTGCTGTTCATGGTCGTGGTCCTGGCTGCAGTCGGGATCTATCTCCTGATGGGTCGCTGATATGACCGAGCATCTGGCATCCTTCCCCTATCTGTCGTGCATGTTGCTGTCCCCGGTGGCGGGACTCTTCATCCTCCTCTTCCTCAAGGAGGAGCAGCGGACCCTGATCCGGGGCGTCTCCCTGGTCTCAGCGGGCATGGCCTTCGCTCTTTCCATTTACACCTTCGTGGCTTACGACAAGCAACTGGGAGGGCTCCAGTTCGTCGAAAAGTACGAGTGGGTGAAAGGCTTCGGCATCACCTACTTCGTGGGTGTGGAAGGCATGAACGCCCCGCTGCTGCTCCTCACGGGCATCGTCATCTTCACCGGCGTGCTCACCATGTGGGAATTGCAGGACCGGGTGAAGGAGTACTTCATCTTCCAGCTCGCCCTGGTGACGGGGGTCTTCGGCGTCTTCATGTCGTATGACCTGTTCTTCTTTTTCCTCTTCTATGAGATCGCCGTGGTGCCCATGTATATCCTCATCCTCATCTGGGGCTCCACCCGCAAGGAATACGCCGCCATGAAGCTGACGCTCTACCTCATGGCGGGCAGCGGTCTCATCATCCCGGGCATGCTGCTGCTCTACTCCAGTTCCGGGATCGCCACCTTCAACATGGTGGCCCTGCACGCGGTGCAGTTCTCCCCCTGGATCCAGAAGGTGGTCTTCGTGTTGCTGCTGCTGGGCTTCGGGGTGCTGGCCGCGGTCTGGCCGTTCCACACCTGGTCTCCCGTGGGCCACGTGGCCGCGCCCACCGCGGTGAGCATGCTCCACGCCGGCGTGCTCATGAAGCTGGGCTCCTTCGCCATCCTGCGGGTGGCCATGTACCTGTGCCCCCAGGGCTTCCAGTACTGGGCCGAATTCATGGGGCTGCTGGCCGCAGTGGGCATCGTCTACGGCGTCTTTGTGGGCCTGGCCCAGACGGACTTGAAGTACGTCATCGGCTATTCGTCCGTCTCCCACATGGGCATCGTCGGCCTGGGGCTGGCCACCGGCACGGTGGACGGCTTAAACGGCGCGGTCTTCCAGATGTTCGCCCACGGCGTCATGACCGCCCTCTTCTTCTCCGCGGTGGGCTTCATCTACGACCGCACCCACACCCGGGAAATCCACGAACTGGGGGGCTTCAGTAAAATCATGCCCGTGGCCTCCGCCTTCTTCATCACCGCCGCCCTGTGCGGCGCCGGGGTGCCGGGCATGGCCAGTTTCTGGGCGGAGCTCTTGGTGCTCATCGCCGCGGTCCAGGTCTTCCCGGTGCGGGGTCTGGCCGCCATCGCCGCCCTGGTGGTGGGGGCCCTGTTCGCCCTCCGGGTGGTGCAGAACACCTTTTTCAACAAGCCCAACCCCAAGTTCGTCCACTTTGAAGACGTGAGCCCCTTCCTGGGACTGCCCCGGATGATCCTGATCGGCTTCCTGATCTTCTTCGGGATCTTCCCCCAGACCATGGTAAGTCTGATTAAAACTTCCATCGTACCCTTCATCAAGGGAATGTGACCATGAACGTGCTGCTCTTCGGACCGGAACTCTTTTATCTGGGCATGGCCCTGGTGCTCTTCTTCTTCAGCTTGCAGCGGCGGGTTCAGGTGGAACGGACCTATTGGGCCGCCCTGGGACTGGCCGCCGCAGGCTTCGTGGTGGCGCTTTACTGCCTGTTCCAGAACGGCGAGATCTTCTTCCGGGCTTACAAAGTGGACCTGTTCAGTCAGATCTTCAAAGCCGCCCTGGCCCTGGGACTCTTCCTGGTGATGATGATCTCCCGGAACCTGGCCCACATCGAGCCCCGCTACCACGCCGAGTTTTTCTTCTTTCTCACCACCTGCACCTTGGGCATGATGATGCTGGTCAGCTCCGTGGAGCTCCTCACCATTTACGTCGCCCTGGAACTTTCCTCCTATTCGCTTTACATCCTGGTCCCCCTGCGCAAAGGCGACGGCCTCGACGTGGAAGCGGGCATCAAGTACCTCTTCATCGGCGCCGTCTCCTCGGGGTTCATGCTCTTCGGGCTGGGGTACATCTTCGGGGCCACCCACAGCACCTACCTCTCGGAGATCATCCCCCGGATGCCCGAGCTGCTGGCCAGCCCCATCGGCCTGGTGGGCCTGCTCCTCACCCTGGCCGGTCTGTTCTTCAAGTTGAGCGTCTTCCCCTTCCACTTCTGGGCCCCGGACGTTTACCAGGGCGGCGCCAACCAGGTCGTCACCTTCATCGCCACCGCCTCCAAGGCCGCGGCCGTGGCCGTCATCCTGCGCCTGGCCATGCTGGGCGCCAAATACGGCTACAGCTTCACCCAGGCCCTGGTGGTCCTCTCCATCGTCTCCATGACCCTGGGCAATCTGGTGGCCATCATCCAGAAAGACTTCAAGAGAATGCTGGCCTACTCCTCCATCGCCCACGCCGGCTATGTGCTTATAGGCGTCATCACCTTCCAGGAGTTGGGCTACGCCAGCGCGGTGTACTACGCCCTGGCCTACCTGGTGATGAACTTCACCGTCTTCATGGTGCTCTCGGAGGTGGCCACCGACGGCCAAGACCTGAAAATCGAAGAACTGGCGGGGCTTTACTCCCGCAGCCCGCTGCTCACCATGAGCCTCATTCTGGGCATCTTCGCCCTGGCCGGGGTGCCGCCCTCCATCGGCTTCACCGGCAAGCTGCTGCTGTTCACTTCGGCCATGAACGAAGGCTACTTCTGGCTGGTGCTCATCGGCGCGGTGAACGGCACCGTGTCCCTCTACTACTATTTGAAAGTGGTGTACGCCGCCTACTTCCTGGAACCCAGGCAGGGGCCGCTGCAGCTCTCCTGGCCCACCAAGGCCTTGAACTGGACCCTGTGCAGCGCCATCCTGGTCTTCGGCGTGTTCCCGGACGGCCTCGTGGAACTGGCCCGGACCGCGGTCAGAATGGTCCTGTGACGGAACCCGAGTCCCGGGGAGGCCCGGCCTCCCCTGTTTGCACATATAAGCGCCCTGCCCCGGCAGGGCTTTTTTTATGACTTGGCATCCTTACCGGGGTAGGCCCCGGTGTTCCGCCACGGGACCTGCGGCAAGTGAGGGCGCCCTGTCGGCGCAAAAAAAATGGAGAGGCGCAGCCCCTCCATTTTGTCGTGGGTCAGTTCCGAACCGGCGGTTTATCGTCCCGCTTTCACCTTGTCGTTGGGCTTGAAGGGGCCGCCGCTGATGACCGTGGCCACCGCGCCGCTGTCGCCCAGAAGCTCCGTCACCCTGAGGTCGCCCTGGGGCACATCCGCGGTGAAACCCAGGGAGGCATGGGTGGTGGGGTTGACCACCTCTTTGCCGGGGCTCACCACCTTGAGGCGGTCGCCCACCTTGAGCCCCGCGTTCTGACCCAGGCTGAGGTAGACTTTCCCCTCCTTGACAAACTCCACCCGGCCGAACCAATCCAGGTTCACCAGCTCCGCGGCCACCCGTAGGGCGTTAGCCTGGGCGAACTTGGCGGCCGCGTCGGACTTGAGGCCGTCGGGGTCGGCCGGCTGCACGAAGGCCTGGACCTTGTTGCCCAGGAAGGTGTCATACACCTCCAGGGCCATGACCCCGGCGCCGCCCCTATCCGGCGGATAGACCCCGGTGAGGACCAGGGCCTGCACCCCCGTGGCGTCCCCCAGGGCCTGGAGGTTCTGGCGGTGCGTCAGCTTGCCGTATACCTTGGCCCGACCCAGGGCGCTCCGCACCTGTTCCGGGTCCATCACCTTGATGTCCTTCTGGCGGGCCAGGGCCTGGGCCAGACCCAGGGCCAGGGTGCGGTTCAGGCCGTCATACTGGCGGGGCGCGTCCGGGTTGGGGAAGACGGCCACGGCCCGCCCGGTGTAAGGCGCCCGCTCGGTCTTGCCCCGTGACACAAAGCCCCCCAGCCCCTGCTCCCGCAGGACCCGGTCCACCTCCTGGCGCACCAACTCCTGGAGCTTGTCCGGCGGCACCGCGCCCTTGGCGGCCTTGGCCTGTTCCCTTCCCAGGGCCTTGGCCAGGGCGTTGATCATATGCTGCTGTAACCCCACAAACTCCCTGCCCTTTTCCACGTAAAAATATTCGGGCTGGTTGGGATAGGTGAGATAGTAGGGGTTGCGGCTGCGGACGTAGGGCTTGCCGTCCACCATCACCTGCTCTTCCTGGGCCTCCGGCGGCGCCACTTCTTCATCATCCGTCGGCCTGCCGTAGCCCGCCCATTCCTTCAACCTGGCGCCCGGTTTGGTGCCGCAGCCGCTCAGCACCAGGGCGGCGGCCAGCCACAGCGCCAACAACAACCCCAAAGTTCGCCAGACGTTTCGCTGCATCGGTGGTTCCTTTATCTCGTTCCCAAGCTCCCGCTTGGGAACGCCATTGCCGCCCAAGCTTTGCTTGGGACCAGCCACCATATCCTGAATCCTCTCATTCCCCCGCTCATCTTCCGGCCAAGCGGGTTCCCAAGCAGGAGCTTGGGAACCAGGGATGGTGCGCGGTGCGCACCCTACACTAAACTTGGGAACCAGGGCGCGAGGCCCTTACAATCACAGGAGTCTCAGCACGGCAACAGCTCCACGAAGCTTTGGGCCTCGCCTCGTTCCCAAGCTCCCGCTTGGGAACGCCATTGCCCCCCAAGCTCTGCTTGGGGACTATTCCGGGGGTCTGCATCAAATGCCTGCCAAGCGGAGCTTGGCGTCCATGTGCGTTCCCAAGCAGGAGCTTGGGAACCAGGGATGGTGCGCAGAGCGCACCCTGCGGGATGCTTCCCAAAAACAAAAAGCCCACGAGGATGATATACCCCGTGGGCGGTGGGAAGTCAATGGTTTTAGGTATTAGAAGAAGTACAGGGCCGTAAACCGGACCGAATGGTTTTCACCGATGTCGGTGATATTGCCGGGGCCAAACGTGTTAATATTTTGATTGAACCCCATTCTCTTCTGGAACCAGTCGGTGCGGTTGTACTGGTACTGCAGGCCGAACTTCACCGAGGTGATGGGCGTATACCAGAGACCGATGAGGAACTGCTGCAGGGTCTTCATCTGGTCGCTGGCCGTCAGGTACTTGGAGCGGTCTAAGACGCCGGCGACCACGGGGGCCAGGAAATTGCGCTCCTGGGTGACCCCGAAGGCCTTGGTCATGCCGTAGGCCGCGGTGAGGAACCACTGGTTGGTGAAGTAGTACTGGGCCTGGACGTAGCCGCCGTAGCGGTTCGTCAGCTTCAGGTCATAGAAGCCCTGAGTGAACCGCAAGTTAACGGGGTCGAAGACTCCGCCGGGACCGACCCACACCCAGTAGCTGTTGTCCCCGTCATTACCCAGACCGAAGGCGCCGACACCCTGGCCGATGAACCACTGGGTGCTCAGAGAGGCGGTGCCCGCCAGGTTGGCCGTGCGGGTGGGGATGATGGGGATGAACAGGGTCCCCTGGACCACCCAGTTGTTCATGATCTGGTTGTTGTCCTGGAACGCGGCGGCGGCCAGGGTCGCATTGTGTCTGTCATGCCCCCAGGTGTTTCCGGTGAGGCCCACCACGTTGTTGCGGTAGCGGGTGCGCTGCCAGGCCGCGGCCACCTGGGCCACAAAGCCCCGGGGCCTGCCGTAGAAGGCGGCCTTGCCGTACAGGTCTCTTTCAAAGGCAAACAGACCCTGCAAATGCGGGGTCTCGGCGCTGGTGCCCGCCAGACCCAGGGAGCTGGACACGCCGAAGGGAACAGGGCGGTTTTGGCTGGCTTCCCAGATGGCGTCCCCGGTGTTGGTGGGCACGCCCACGAGGAAGGCCACCCTGAACATATCCGCGAATTTCTGGGTGAAGCGGATCTGGGCCAGCCGGTGGGTGGGCGAACCGGTTAGATAGAAGCCGCCATCCTGGACGGTTTCAGCGGGGAATTCACACAGGAGACTCCAGAACTGGCCGAAGAGCAGTTCGGTCTCGGGCCAGTTCAGACGGAACATGGCATGCCGCAGCCGCGGGGTGTAAGAATGGGACGGAGCCTGACGGGCATCCCCTTCTTTATCGAAATCCATTTCGATTAAGGCGCTGGTACTGGCGCCGAACAGTTTGGGACCCTTGATGGACAGATTGAAGCGGGTCCCCTGGGCCGTGAAACGCAATTGGCCGTGGTGGAAGTTGGGATCGTTGTTCCGTTGCGTGCGGGCATTCAGGGCCTTGTCCATCTGGGTGGAATCCCACCAGGTTTCCAGCTTGACAAAGCCGCCGAGGGTGAATTCCCACCCGCCGGTGGTGGCGGCGGGGGCGGGCGCGGCCAGAGCCGCGGCAGGGAAGGCTACCAAGGCCAAAAAGGCCACCAAAAGAATAGTTTTCTTTTTCATCGTTCCCCCCTTGATTAAAAGATGTGGTTCCCTTTTCTCCTTTCCTGCAAGTCCTTAAGGTGCAGGGATAATTTGGTTTTTAGACCACCTCCTTTGCCATCCTGGTCTAATCCGAGGCCATATTAAATTGGCCGTTCCTTTTTGTCAATAAAAATTTCAAAAAAATTTTCCCTTGCCAAGCTTCTTTAAACCTTTCTCTGCAGCCTTGTCGACCTCTGGCGGATTGAACTTTAAGGTATTTTCGGCGCGCCGGCAACCGCACCTCACTCCGGCCTCAGCCGGGGGATTTTAAACTCCCCGGCGCCGCATTCTTCTCAGCGACCTTCCGTCCAGGCAGTCGCGCCCAGGCCTGTGGCCCACTCAGACCCCATGAAAAGGCCGGTGGGGCGGGCGTCCCTGCCCGCCGCCAGTCCCCGGCAACGGTGCGCGGTGCGCACCCTGCGGAACTGCTCCCGGCGCCATTCCTGCTGTCACCCCGTTCCGAAGCAGGAGCTTCGGGTGCACTAGCGTTCCCAAGCGGGAGCTTGGGAACGAGGGTTATTTCCAAACCTCGTCCCTCTCCGACTTTTGAGGGTGATGATAAGCCCCGCACCAGGGGAAGTTAAGGAGCAACGGGCAAGACCGCCCGCGCACATTTCCCCTCGTCGGGGCGTAAACCCAAATCCCAAAACCCAGAACCCAAAACCCAAAACCCAGAACCCAAAACCCAAAACCCACCCCTGACCCCTGACACCTGACCCCTGAAACCTCCCTCACAGGGGCCCGTGGATGATGTCCCAGAGGAAGGCCACCAGGCCCGCCAGGAGCATGTTCCCCTCCACCAGGCTTTCCAACAGCAAGCCCGATTCCTTGAAAACGTATCGGTAAAGGCAGAGGTAGCCCAACGCGTAAAGCCCGCAGAGCCCCAGGGCGTAACCCAGGGAAGGGATGAGGTGCAGCCGGGCGGCGACCAGGAGCATGGCCACCAGGCCCACGGCCCCCGAGGAGAGCACTCTGAGGGCGCCGCGCCGCCCCCAGGCGATGGCCAGGGTCTCTTTGCCGACGATGCGGTCCCCTTCGATGGCCAGGATCTCAAAGAGGCCGGTGCGGATAAAGACCAGGCCGGCCACGAAGAAGAAAGCCACCGCGGTGGCCCCGGTGACCTCCTGTTCCGAGCAGACCACGGGAATGAGGGCGGCCAACACCCCCCAGGCCAAGGCGGTGAAGACGCTTTTGGAGCCGGGGATTTCCTTGAGCCGGGCGATACGGGTGACGGCGGCCAGTTTTTCCGGGATGATCTTGAGGTTGTAGACCAGCCCCAGGCCGCTCATGGCCAGAATAAAGGCGAAGGCCACCAGCCCCAGGTAAAGTCCCAACGCCAGCGCCGCCAAGGCCGACAGGGCGCCGCTCACCAGCAGAAAGAGCCGGTGGCGCCCGTAAAACATGGACTGCACCGGATCGTTGAGCCGGGAGGCCTCATCCGTGAAGTGGTTGAGCAGGTGCATGGCGTACACGTAGAAAAAGGCCACGAAAAAATAGGCCCAGTCGGGCTCCACCTTTTGCAGGAGCGAGGAGGTGTAGCTGAGGCAGCCGGCGCCCAGGGCCACGTAAAGGTTGGACTTCAGGATGAAGCGCCAGATGCGGTAGAGGTATTGCACCAGGGAGCCGGGCCGGAAGGCCCAGGCGTGCTTCAGGGTGGTGACCACGTTGCTGATGAGCCAATGGGGGGTGGAGGCCCCGGCGGTCACCCCCACCACCTGGTAGCGGCTCATCTCCTTGAGGTCCAGTTCCTGCTCCGTCTCCACATGGTAGGTGGGCACGCCCGTGGCCCGGGAGATCTCCACCAGGCGCTGGGTGTTGCCGCTGTTGCGGCCGCCCACCACCACCATGGCCTCCACCTGCCGGGCCATCTCCTGCACCTCGGCCTGGCGGCTGGCGGTGGCGTCGCAGATGGTGTTGTAGATCCTGGCGTTGGTAAACCGCTCTTTGACGGCGTCCACCACTTTGTTGAACTGGCTCTCGCTCTGGGTGGTCTGAGCCACCACGATGACGTCCTGAATGTCCGGAACCGCGGCCACGTCCCCAGGGGAAGAGACCACGTAGCCCCGGCCTTCGGTGTAGCCCAAAAGTCCCCTCACCTCGGGGTGGTCCTCGTCGCCCACGATGAGGGTGGCATGGTCCTGGCGGGCCCAACGCCGGATGATGGCCTGCACCCGGGCCACCTTGGGACAGGTGGCGTCGATGATGTCGCCCTGGGTGGTCTCCAGGACCGCCCGCTCCTGGGGCGGGATGCCGTGGGCCCGGATCAGCACCAGACCCGGGGGCGCCTCCTCCCCGGGCCCGAGCACCCGGATGCCGCGCTCCTCCAGGAGTTGGAGCACCTGGGGATTGTGAATCAGGGGGCCGTAGGTGTAGATGCGGGTCTTGTTCTGGTTCATGGCCTGGAGGACCATCTCCATGGCCCGCTTCACTCCCATGCAGAAGCCCGCGGTGCGGGCCAGCACCACCCGGATGGGGGCGTGGCCCCGGGCCCGACCGGCTTCGGGGGGACTTGCTCTCCCGGCCTCGGCAGGGGAGATGTCGGCCTTGTCTGCCATGATTTACCTGAAAATTTCTACGCAGGCTGAAGTCTGCGGCTACCAAAGATTGCCCTTTGACTGCAATGCGGCGTTACATCTCCAAAGAATACATACCAAACGTCAGGTTCATCACGGTGGCAAAGGCCTCAGGAACATCGCCGTATCGGCGCACCTCGTGATTCAAGGCCGCCGCTCCTGCCGCAGCCGCCGGGCCAGGTGGCGAGCCACCAGCTCCCGGCCCGCATCGGTGAGGTGGATGCCGTCCGACTGGTAGGTCGGCTCGGTCCGGGTGCACAAAATATTCTGAAAATCCACAAAATAGGGTTTGCGCCGCAACTCCCCGGAAAGGGCCCGGTACGTCACCCGGAAGTTGTGGATGAGGGAAAAATGCTTTCCTATTATCATATATTCCTTTTCCTGTTTTTTCACGCCCTCATCCACCCTGCCGTCCTCCACCCACCACATGGGCTGCCAGACCAGGAGAAACCGGGCCCCGAAACCCTCGGCCAGGCGGTGCAGGTAGTCGTAGCGGCGCACCGCGCTCTGCACAAATTCCGCCAGGACCCGGTCCCCCTCCTCGATGGGAATGACCCCCTGGCGCACCTTGTCGTAGAAATCCCGGGTGTAGGAGGCGTACAGGGCGGCGTTCAGGGGCTTGAGCAGGCCGAAAAAGCTGCCGTGGTAGCTCTCGATGAGGGCCCGCACCTGGCGGTAGCCGTGGTGGGCGTCGGGGGTGCGGTACTGGGCGAAGTAGGTGCAGTCGTTGGCCCCGTCATAAAAAATGATCGCCGCCGGAGACGGCTGCTTCTCAATGAGCAGCTTTTGCAGGTACTTGGCCTCCATGAGGGAGTTGAAGCCGTCCACCCCGAAGTTCCAGACCACCGCCGGCAAGCGGGGCTCTTCCTGGTTCAGCATCCGGGCCAGATAGCTGGGGATGGTGCGCTCGTCGAAATCGGTGACGCCCCGCACCGTGGAGCCGCCCATCATCCAGATATGGCGATGGGTGTTGGGGTCCGGCGAGGCGGGATTGTTCGCCGTGGGCCGCACCCCGGCGCCGGTCAGGTAGAGGGCGTAAGGGTCGTAGCGCACCGCCTCCCCCTCCCAGAACTGGCCGTAGAGGTAATAGGTGCTCAGGACGACGATGAGGAAGCACAGCACCTCCAGACACACCAGGGCGGCCACCCCCCACAGAACCACCTTGAGCAGCCGGCGCCACCAGCGTTTGATCATGCGTTCAACTCCGATGTCGTTGTGGTGGGGGTAGGGACGGGGGAGCGGCGGCCCCTGTGGCACGGGCATCCTGCCCGTGATTATCTCCTCCCACGCCCCCCTCCCAACCAGGCCTGTCCGGTAAGGATTTTGCACGAAGGCGGTTTTTATGCCCCCTCCCCACGGTGGGAGGGGGTTGGGGCATTGGCGCTAACTTAAGCAAGCAGTGGGTATGCCAAGGGTAACCTGTTGAACAGTCAAGATAAATCCCCCCTTACCCCCCTTTGCCAAAGGGGAGAATGAGCAGTCGGTGACCCGAAGTCCCCCTTTGGAAAAGGGGGATTTATGGGGATTTTAAGTAAAATCGGTATGTTATGATGTAAACTGGTTTTTTCTTAAGTTAGCGCCAATGGGGGGTTGGGGGGAGGGGGGCGAATGAGACAAGTCATCGTCATTACAGATAATTTCGCCACCCCCTCCCCAGCCCTCCCCCATCAAGGGGGACCGAGTCTGAGATGAAGGCTCTTCCCTGTCCGGAGGCCTTTTTGATATGCGCCTCCTTTTATCTTAAGGCCGAAACATCAAGGCTGGAAGGCAATATCCTGGTCAGAGATGCCTTGTAAGCAAAAATCGTGCCGGACAGCCCTGTCCTTGCCCCCCCTTTGGAAAAGGCGGGATACGTGCCGGACAACCCAAAGTCCTCCTTTGAAAAAAAGGGGGGTGAGGAGGATATCACCTAAGATAAAGATGCTATAATGGCAACCGATCTTCTGACAGGTCAGTTCCGTAGGGTGCGCACCGCGCACCATTGCCGGGGCTGGAGGCGGTCAGAGACGCCCGACCCACCGGCCTTTTCATGGGTTACGGGTAGGCCAAAGGTCTAGGCGCGACTATTATGGGGGCTAAGGGGTTGGGAGAGGGGTCGGGGTCCCTTCGCCCCGGCAAACTTGCAGAACAGCATTTGCTCATCCGCGGAGGAGCCGCCCGGGATGCGCCTCCTTTTTGTCACGGACCTGCACGGCAGCATCAGGAAATATGAGATCCTCCTGAAGGAGGCCCGGGCCGTCCGGGCCCAGGTGGTGGTGAACGGCGGCGACATGCTGCCCACCGAGGGAGACCTCTTCCGCCAGGGCGACTTCATCCGCACCTTCCTGGCCCGCCATTTCGAGGCTTACGACCACGCCGGCATCCACTACCTCTGCTTCCTGGGCAACGACGACCTGCGCATCTTTGACGGCCTGCTGGCGGAGACTGCGGCCCGCTGCGGCTACGTGCATGTCCTGGCGCAGCGCTGGCTGTCCCTGGGCGCCTTTGAGTTCATCGGCATGAATTGGGTGGCGGATTATCCCTTCCGCCTCAAGGACCGCTGCCGCCGGGACACGGAGAGCTTCCGCTTCCCGCCGCAGTACGGCTCGGCCCTGGTGTCCACGGCCCGGGGCTGGAAGGAAATCCCCGATTGGTTCGGGTACGCTGCCCAATTGCCCAGTCTGGCGGAGGAGTTGGAGAACCTGCCCCAGCCCCGCCGCTGGCAGGACACCGTCTGCATCATGCACATGCCGCCGGCCCATTTGGGGCTGGACGTCTGCCAGGACGGCCGCCGGGTGGGTTCCCAGGCCATCCACGACTACCTGAAAGCCCATCAACCCTTGCTCTCCCTGCACGGGCACATCCACGAATCGCCCCGGATGTCCGGACACTGGCAGGCCTGGCTGGGGAAGACCCTGTGCCTGCAGCCGGGCCAGGGCGCGGGGCTCACCTATGTGGCCGTGGACCTGGCCACCCGGGAGTGCCGGCGGTTCGTGCTCCCTAACGTGCGCTGACCGGATTTATTTCTTCACATAGGCGCCGTCCACCGCCGCGGCGGCGCCCATGTAGTAGCGGCAGGTCTCGTCGCCGCCGGAGAGCACCGCCTTCCTGAGGTCCGGGTAAAACTTGAGCACCAGGCGGCAGCCCTCCTCCCCCTCATATACACCCACGTCGTTCTCCAGCCGGACCTTGCCTTCGATTTCCGCGGTGTGCTGCGTGGCGCGGGCCACCGTGTGCACCTTGAAGGCAATCTCCCCGCCGGCCAGCTCCTGCACCGTGAGGGTCCCGGACAGCCCCTTTCTCTGGAGGTGATAAGTTCCCGCCACCTGCGCCTGCGCCAGCGCAGCCGTCCACAGGATGGCCAACAGCGTCACCAGCCACGCACGCATCATGGTCCGCATGGCCAGATCTCCTTCGGGATGGATCTTGGCCCGGCATCCTATACCGTTTTCACATTGACCTGCAACGAATCTCCTAATCGGATCCTAACGTAGGGGCGGGTTTCAAACCCGCCCCTACAAAAGGTTTTTCATGCCCGGGGGTGGCCCCGTTGGGGCCATGAGCATTTCAAGACAGTTACTCATGAGCCTGCGGCTCACCCGCAAAGCATGAAAAGTTCTCCCCCTCACCCTGCCCCTCTACCCCGGGGGGCTGAGCATTACCCACAAGTCCCAGGGAAGGGATGAGGAGCAGCGAAAACCTCGTTCCCAAGGTCCTGCTTGGGAACGCAATGCGCCCGAAGCTCCTGCTTCGGGCGGTTGTCCTAGGGCGCGCCGCGCACGCCGGGGCCGGCGGCCGCGGGCCGCCCTATCACCTGCCCTTCAGGCGTTTTTTATGTCCGGTGCGCCGGGCGCAGCCTAAAGGCTGCGGCTACCAAAAGAACCATGCGGCAGGGCGGGCTCTGCCCGGCGCCACCCCCTGACAAGGGGGCGCAGTGCGCACCCTGGGCGACTTGTGGATAATGATAAACCCATCGGGGGGAGAGGGGGGACCGGTGGCACAGGCTTTCCAGCCTGTGGCCCCCCCGGGCCCCCTCCCGACATTTCTTGTTACAGCGCCTTGGAGACCGCGACGCCGCCCTTCTTGTCCTTGATATTGGCGTGGGCTGCAGCCATGCGGGCGATGGGGATGCGCATGGGCGAGCAGGACACGTAGTTGAGCCCGATCTTGTGGCAGAACTCAATGGCCTGGGGTTGGCCGCCGTGTTCGCCGCAGATGCCGATCTTCAGGTCGGGGCGGACCTTCCGTCCTTCCGCCACGGCGTGCTTCATGAGCCAGCCCACCCCCATTTCGTCCAGAATCTCGAAGGGGTTGTGCCGCAGGATGCCTTCCGTGTTGTAGATGGGCAGGAACTTGTTCTCCGCGTCCTCCCGGGAGAAGGAGAAGGTGCCCTGGGTGAGGTCATTGGTGCCGAAGGAGAAAAATTCCGCCTCCGTAGCGATGCGCGCCGCCCGGACGCAGGCCCGGGCGATTTCCACCATGGTGCCGAATTTGTAATTGATTTTGACGTTGTAACGCTTCTCCACCTCTTTGTGGATTTTCTCCACCCGGGGTTTGACCCAGACCAGTTCCTGCACGGTGCAGACGTTGGGGATCATGATTTCCGGTCGGGCGTCGATCTTTTCCCGGAGGGCCAGGGCCGCGGCCTCAAAGATGGCCTGGATCTGCATGTCATAAATTTCCGGGAAGGAGATGCCACAGCGCACGCCCCGGTTGCCCAGCATGGGGTTGTATTCGTGCAGCACCCTGACCCGGCGCAACACCTTTTCCTTCTGTTTGAGGAGCTTCTGGTCCAGCCCCTTGGCCCGGAAGTCACTGAATTCCCGGGTGACCGATTCGATACTGGGCAGTTGTTTGTACAGCTCCGGGTCCAGCATGGCCACGGTGCCGGGGATCTGCTCCAGGGCGTACATGATCTGGCTGAATTCCCGCAGCCGGTTGACGTCGCTGATCAACTCCTCGATGGTGGGCAGGAACTCGTGCAGCGGGGGGTCCAGCAGCCGGATGGTGACCGGCAGCCCCTCCATGGCCCGGAAGATTTCCACGAAGTCGGCGCGCTGCATGGGCAGGAGCTTGCTGGCCCAATGTTTACGCTCCTCGGGGCTGTCGGCCAGGATCATGTTGCGTATCAGGGGCAGGCGGTCGGCCTCGTTGAACATGCGCTCGGTGCGGCACAGGCCGATGCCCTGGGCGCCGTGCTGGCGGGCCTTCTGGGCCATGTCCGGGGTGTCGGCGTTGGCCCAGACTTCGATCTTGGCGTACTTGTCGGCCCACTCCATCAGGGTCTTCAGGTCCTTGGGGAGCTCCGGATCCAGCATCGGCACCGAGCCCACATACACTGCGCCGGCGGTGCCGTCGATGGTGACGATGTCCCCTTCCTTGAGGACCACGCTGCCCACCCGGGCTTCCTTGAGGTCATAATTGATATCCAGGCCTTCCGCCCCGGAGACGCAGGGTTTGCCCATGCCCCGGGCGACCACCGCGGCGTGGGAGGTCTTGCCTCCCCGGCTGGTGAGGATGCCCTGGGCCGCAAAAAAGCCATGGATGTCCTCGGGTTTGGTCTCCACCCGGGTGAGGATGATCTTTTCCCCGGCGCTGCCCATGTGTTCGGCCCGGTCGGCGTCGAAGACCACTTTGCCCGTGGCCGCGCCGGGTGAGGCCGAGATGCCCACGGCCAGGGGCTCCTGCTTGAAATCCGGGTCGATGCGGCGGTGCAGGAACTGCTCCAGGAACTCCGCCGGGATGCGCAAGAGGGCCTCCTCCTCGTTGATCAGGCCCTCCTTCACCAGGTCCACCGAGGTCTTGCACAGGGCCCAGGCATTCATCTTGCCGTTGCGGGTCTGGAGCATGTACAGCTTGCCCTTCTCGATGGTGAACTCGAAGTCCTGGACCTCCCGATAATGCTTTTCCAGGATGCTGCGCATCTGCTCCAGTTGTTTGTAGATGGCAGTCATGTCCGTCTTGAGCTCTTTTAAGGGCCTGGGGGTGCGGATGCCGGCCACCACGTCCTCGCCCTGGGCGTTGATCAGGTAGTCGCCGTAGAGGACGTTTTTGCCCGTGCCCGGGTCCCGGGTGAAGCCCACGCCGGTGGCCGAATCGGTGCCCATGTTGCCGAAGACCATGGTGCAGATGTTCACTGCGGTGCCGTAGGCCATGTCCGGGGTGATGTTGAACTGGCGGCGGTAGTCCACCGCCCTCTTCCCGGTCCAGGACTTGAAGACGCCCTCGATGGACAGGAAGAGCTGGGCCCACACATCCTGGGGAAAGGGCCGGCCGGTGTGTTTCTTGATGATGGCTTTGAACTTGTCCACCACCTCGCTCAAGGCCTGGGCGTTGAGTTCGGTGTCCACCGTGGCGTGGTGCTGTTCCTTGACGGCTTCAAAAGCCTCGTCGAATTCGGCGTCGGGCACGCCCAGGCCGATCTTGCCGAAGAGCTGCAGGAAGCGCCGGTAAGCGTCCTGGGCGAAGCGCTCGTCGCCGGTGAGGGCGGCCAATCCCTTGGCCGTGTCGTCGTTCAGTCCCAGGTTGAGGATGGTGTCCATCATCCCCGGCATGGACAGGGCGGAGCCGGAGCGCACCGACACCAGCAGGGGGTTGTGGGCGTCGCCGAACCCCTTGCCGGTCTTTTTCTCCAGGGCCTCCATGTACTCATGCACCTCGTCCATGAGTCCGTCGGGGAAGTGGTTCCCCCCGTCCAGGTACTGCACGTTGGCTTCGGTGGTGATGACGAAACCGGGGGGCACCGGCAGACCGATCTGGGTCATGCTGCACAGACCGGCTCCCTTGCCGCCCAAAAGTTTTTTATTGGCGCCGTCACCCTCTTCGAAGGCGTAACAATAGCGCTTCTTCTCCATAACAACCGTCTCCTTCCCGGATTTTTCCGTCTTTTTGCGCGGCATAGGCATGCTCCTCTCCGTTTTTAGCGCTATTTGTGAAAAATATCAAAAAGAAAATGCCTGGCTCGGCGAGAGGTCTCCGTTTCATCCCTCCTCCCCCTGGGACAGGCGGGCGATTTCGGCCATGATGCGGTCCGTCAGGGCCCGGGCCTGGGAGGGGTGGGCGGCGCGCAGGGGAGGCCCCAGACGTACCGCCACGTCATACCCCCCGGGTCTTTTCCGGTAGCGGATGCCCACCGGCACAAAGGGCAGCGGCGCCATGCCCCGGTGTTCCTGGAGACCCAGCAGCATCTGGATGAGGCGGTGTTTGCCGGCCCCCACGCCGCCCAGGATGTAGGTGCCTTCGGGAAAAAGGACGATAACGGCCCGATCTCTCAACAGGGGAAGCAGGCGCTTGAATGAGGACAAGGTGGCCCGGGGGCGCTCCCGGGCCACCGGCAGCCCGCCCAGGGCGGAGAGAAATTCCCGCTGGCCGGCCCGCTGAAAGAGTTCCGCTTTGGCGATGTAATGCATGGGGCGGGGCAGAGCCGTCCCCAGCAGGGGGATGTCCTCCCAGCGCTGGTGTTTGGGGCAGACGATGACCGGACCGGAAGCGGGTAGGAACTCAAGCCCAGACACGTCCAGGGCGAAAAAACACCCCATGGTGCGGCCGACGAGCCACTGCATGAAGCGATAGAGGGTGGGACACAGAGAAATCACGGAATCGGGGGCAGACCTCCGCTGCGCGACCTTTCCTTCCCATGTATCAGAGGTTGCGGTAAAGTGTCAATGAGGAAGACACCAAAGGCGGGAGGGAGGCGATCATGATCTACCTGGATTACAACGCCACCACGCCCGTGGCCCCGGAGGTGGCCCGGGCCATCGACCTGCACCTGGGGGAGGAATTCGGCAACCCCGGCAGCGACTATGCCCTGGGCCGCCGGGCCCAGGCGGCGGTAGAGCAAGCCCGCAGGGAGGCGGCGGGTTTGCTGGGGTGCGCCCCCGATGAGGTGGTCTTCACCAGCGGCGCCACCGAAGCCAACAACCTGGCGCTCAAGGGGGTGGCCTGGCATTTCGGCCGGGGGCGCATCCTCAGCAGCGCGGTGGAGCACCCCGCGGTGCGCCAGCCCCTGGCCTTCCTGGCCGCAGAGGGCTTTGACGTCACCATGCTGCCTGTGGACGGGGACGGTCTGGTGGACCCGGAGGCGGTGCGCCGGGCTTTGACCCCGGACACCATCCTCATCAGCGTCATGCACGCCAACAACGAGACCGGGGCCATCCAGCCCATTGCCGAGATCGGCGCCGTCGCCCGGGAGGCCGGGGTGCTGCTGCACACCGACGCGGCCCAGAGCGTGGGGAAAATCCCGGTCAACGTGGACGATCTGAAAGTCGATTACCTCACCCTGGCCGGGCACAAGATGTATGCCCCCAAAGGGGTGGGGGCGCTCTACGTGCGCCGGGGCTCGCCCCTGGCGCCGCTGCTGCACGGAGCCTCCCAGGAGGGGGGCCGACGGGCCGGCACCGAGAACGTCCCCTACCTGGCCGGCCTGGGGGAAGCCTGCCGCCTGGGCCGGGAGGGTCTGAGCGATTTCATGACGCGGGTTGCGGCCCTGCGGGACCTGCTGCACCGGCGCCTCCGGGAGGGCTTTCCCCAACTCATCCTCAACGGGCCCCCGGACGCCCGCCTCCCCAACACCCTGAACGTGTCTTTTCCAGGCTTTTCGGGCCGGCGCATCCTGGCGGCGCTGCCCGAACTGGCTGCTTCTCTCGGGGCCGCCTGCCACGGCGACCTGGAGGAGCCCTCCCCCGTCCTCACCGCCATGGGCCTGCCCCGGGACCTGGCCCTGAGCGCCGTGCGCCTGAGTCTGGGCCGCCCCACCTCCCGGGAAGAGGTGGAACGGGCCGCGGAGCTGCTTCTGGGGGCGCTGCAACGCCTGACCGGTTGAGGGCCCGGGCCCATGCCCCGCCTCACCCGGCCCCCCAGAGGTGCCCACAGGGTGAAAGACAAACGTCGCTCCCTCCTTGTCTGGAGCAGCCAGGCAAGTATAATGGGATGGGGCCGGCAGGGGGCAGGGGCCGGCATGAAAGACGCCGGCAGGTTTTCTGCCGGGCCGAAACAACCTCCCGGATTTCCCGGGAAAGTTGGCGGCAAAGGGGATCGTCGCAATGAAGCGCAAGGTGCTCATCCTGCTGCTGGTGTTGGCGGCGGCGGGGGCCGTGGGTTATTATCTGCTGCTCCGGACCAAAGCGGCCCCTTCCGGGGAGTTGCGCCTTGCCGGGCACATCGAGGCCACGGAGACGAACCTGGGCTTCAAGGTGCCCGGCGCCATCGCCGCCATCCACTTCCAGGAAGGGCAGGAGGTGCAGGCCGGCCAGGTGGTGGCGGAATTGGAGTCCGGCGACCTGCGCCAGGAGGTGGCCGTGGCCGCCGGCCGCCTGGCCGCGGCCCGGGCCAACCTGACCCGGCTGGAGAACGGCTTCCGCCCCGAGGAGGTGCGCGAGGCCCAGGCCGCGGCGGCCCAGGCCCGGGCCGATTATGTGGACCGGGAGCGGGATTACCGGCGCATGGAAAACCTCTTCCGCCGCAAGGTGGTGTCCGCCTCCACCCGGGACAAGGCCGAAGCCGCCTATCTGATGTCCCGGGAGGCCCTGCGCCGGGCCCAGGAGACCTATGACCTGCGCCGCCGGGGCTACCGCCGGGAGGACATCGAGGCCGGGCGGGCGGACGTGCAGGCGGCCATGGCCCAACTGGAGCTGGCCAGGACCCGCCTGGGCTACGCCACCATCACCACGCCCGTCGCCGGGGTGGTGCTGGCCCGTCCCGCCGAGCCCGGCCAGGTGGTCCAGGTGGGCGCCACCGTCCTCACCCTGGGCGATCTGGACAATGTCTGGTTCGAGGGCTGGATCCCCGAAACCGACCTGGCCCGGGTGCGCCTGGGACAAAAAGCCGCCGTCACCACCGACGCTTTTCCGGAGCGGCCTTACCCGGCCTGGGTTTCCTACATCTCCGCCAAGGCCGAATTCACCCCCAAGATGGTGGAGACCTTCAAGGAACGGGTGACCCTGGTCTATCGCACCAAGATCCGCCTGGACAACCCGGAGCACCGCCTGCGCCCCGGCATGCCGGCGCAAGCGGTGATTAACCTCACCGAACCGGCCAGGTGAGGGTTCCGGGTTCTGGGTTTTGGGTTTTAGGTTTTAGGTTCTGGGTGCTCGATTAGTGAGTAAAGGCAAGATCAAGACCGCAGGGACACCCGAGGGCGGGTGTCCTGCAACGATTCCCCTTAAATTATGCGGAGCACTCCTCCCAGAACCCGGAACCCAAACCCTGGCACCTGACACCTGACACCTAATAACAGGCTCCCCCATGTCCGACGCCCCCGCCATCGTGGTAAAGGATCTCACCCGGGATTTCGGTTCCTTCCGGGCCGTGGACAGCATCAGTTTTGAGGTGCGCCGGGGGGAGATCTTCGGCTTTCTGGGGCCCAACGGCGCCGGCAAGTCCACCACCATCCGGATGTTGAACGGTCTGTTGCTGCCCACCGCGGGGGAGGGCCGGGTGGCGGGGTTCGACATCGTCCGGGAGCAGGAGAGCCTCCAGGAGCACATCGGCTACATGTCCCAGCGCTTCTCCCTGTATGAGGACCTGACGGCCGAGGAGAACCTGGACTTTTTCGGCGGGGTGTACGGCCTGGCCAACGACCGGCTGGCGGCCCGCATCGACGAGGTGCTGCGCCTGGTGGGCCTGACCGAACGGCGGGCCGACCTCACCCGCACCCTGGCCCTGGGTCTGCGCCAGCGCCTGGCCCTGGCCTCGGCCGTGCTGCATGAGCCGCCCATCCTCTTCCTGGATGAGCCCACCAGCGGGGTGGACCCTATCTCCCGGCGCAATTTCTGGGACCTGATCTATGCCATGGCGGACCGGGGGGTCACCATCCTGGTCACCACCCACTACATGGACGAAGCCGAGTTTTGCGACCGGCTGGTGCTCATTTATCAGGGGCGCCTCATCGCCCAGGGGACCCCGGGAGATCTCAAGGGACTGGTGCAGGATGCCATCCTGGCGGCCTATCCGGACCGCCTGGGCGAGGCCCTGGAGGTGGCCCGGAGCCTGCCCCTGATCAGCGACGCCGCGGTCTTCGGCCGCGGCCTGCACCTCACCGCGGCCGACCCCCAGGCCGCCGGCGCGGCCCTGCGCCAGGCCCTGGCCGCCCGGGACATCACCCTGGAGCGCCTGGGCCGGGTGGCCCCCACCCTGGAGGACGCCTTCATTTCCCTCATCCAGAGGGCGGGGGAGGAGTGAGCCGTGGACCTGGGGCGCACCTGGGCCGTCTTCCGCAAGGAGATGATCCACGTCCGCCGGGACCCGGGCAGCCTGATCCAGGCCATCCTGCTGCCCGTGCTGCTGCTGCTGCTGTACGGCTACGCCCTCACCTTCGACATCCGGGAGGTGCCCACCGCGGTCTACGACCTGGAGCAGAGCCGCGTCAGCCAGGGCTTTCTCAAGGAATTCCGGGGCTCGCCCTATTTTTCTCTAACCCATTATGTCAATAGTTATGAGGACATCCGCCGCCTGATCGACCATCAGCAGGTGCGCCTGGCCCTGGTGATCCCCCATGACTTCTCCCGGCGCCTCAAGCTGGGGGAGACCGCGCGGGTGCAGGCCATCCTGGACGGCACCGACGCCAACACCGCCAACATCATTTTGGGGTACGTGCAGGGGGCGGCGGCGGCCTACAACCAGCGCCTGGTGGTGGAGCGCCTCAATCTCATGGGGGTCACCCGCCTGGAAGAGCCGGTGCCGGTCCAGACCCGGCTCTGGTTCAACGAGGACCTGGAGAGCAAGAACTTCATCATTCCCGGCCTCATTGTGGTCATCATGACCATGGTGGGCTCGCTCCTCACCGCGGTCACCATCGTCCGGGAGTCGGAGCGGGGCAGCCTGGAGGGGCTGCTGGCCACGCCCCTGCGGAAATCCGAGCTCATCCTGGGCAAGCTGGGCCCCTATTTCCTCATCGGCCTGGTGGACCTGGGGCTCGTCCTGGGCCTGGGCGAGTTCCTCTTTGCGGTCCCCTTGCGGGGCAGCGTGCTGCTCTACATCGCCCTGGCCTCCATCTTCCTGGTGGTGATGCTGGGGCAGGGTCTGCTCATCTCCGTCACCGCCGAAAACCAGTTGCAGGCCTACCAGATGGCCACCCTCACCACCTTCCTGCCGTCGTTCCTGCTGTCCGGGTTCGTCTTCTCCATCGCCCTGATGCCGCTGCCCCTGCAGATCGCCTCCTACCTGGTGCCGGCCCGCTACCTGGTGAGCATCTGCAAGGGCGTCTATCTCAAGGGCATCGGTCTGGAGATCTTGTGGCCCGACGCCCTCATGCTGGTTGCCTTTGCCGCCTTGTTCATCCTGCTGGCCATGCGCAAATTCTCCCGGAAACTGAGGTGAGCCCCATGTTCCGCCGCCTCCGCAAGATCATCAAGAAGGAATTCATCCAGGCGCTGCGCGACAAGAAGCTGCGCATTTTCATCTTTCTGCCGCCCATCGTGCAGCTTCTGACCTATGGCTATGCGGTCAATTTCGACATTGAACGGGCGCCCACCGCCATTCTGGATGAAGACCGCAGCGCCGAGTCCCGCAAACTGCTTTACCGCTTCAGTCATTCCCGCTATTTCGACATCAGGGAGTACGTGGACAGCGAGAGGGATTTGCGCCGGTTGATCGACCATTCCCGGGTCACCCTGGCCCTGCGCATCCCCCGGGACTTCGCCCGGCAGCTCCAGGGCGGGCGGCAGGCCCCGGTGCAACTGCTGGTGGACGCCACCGACTCCAACGCCGCGCTCATCGTCACCCGCTACGCCCATGCGGTGGTGGGGGAATTCTCCCTGGACCTGATGCGCCAGCGCCTGCGGCAGCGGGGGTTACAGGGCGACCTGAGCGCCCCGGTGGTCATCGAGCCCCGGGCCTGGTTCAACGACAACCTGGTGAGCCGCTACACCTTCGTGCCCGGCGTCATCGCCATGGTGGTGATGCTGGTCTCCTTCATGCTCACGGCCCTGGCCGTGGTCCGGGAAAAGGAGATCGGCACCATGGAGCAGATCCTGGTGTCACCCCTCCGCCCGGTGGAGTTCATGCTGGGCAAAACCATCCCCTTTGTGGTCATCGCCCTGTTGGATGTGGTGCTGGTCACCGCGGTGGGGGTCTTCTGGTTCGAGGTGCCCCTGCGGGGGAGCCTGGTGGTGCTGTTCGTGGGGACGGTGGCCTTTCTCTTCAACTCCGTGGGCCTGGGGCTGTTCATCTCCACCGTCTCCAACACCCAGCAGCAGGCCATGATGGCGGGCTCCTTCATCTTCACCCCGGCCATCCTGCTGTCCGGCTTCATCTTCCCCATCAGCAACATGCCAGAATTCTTTCAATATATTACTTACCTGAACCCTTTGCGCTATTTCATCACCGTGGTCCAGGCCGTCTTCCTGAAAGGCTCAGGTCTGGCCGTGCTGTGGCCCCACATGGCCGCCATGACCGCCCTGGGGCTGGCCTTGCTCACCCTGAGCGTCAGCCGCTTCCGCCGCCGGTTGGGGTAGAAGAAAAAAATGGACGCAACTTGACGCAGGCTGAAGCCTGCGGCTACCTTTTCCGGCGAGTCATGGTCCGAAGCAGGAGCTTCGGGGGCAGGTGCGTTCCCAAGCGGGAGCTTGGGAACGAGCCACTCATGTACCGGGGGAACACCCCAAACCATGAAAAGGTAGGGTGCGTCTCACGCACCATCTTTGGCGCGTAAGACGCGCCCTACGAGAGGCATTTTCAGAGCAGTTACTCATGAGCGTTGGGCTCACCCATAAATTATGAAAAGTTAAGCATCCTTACGGTGCGCAGTGCGCACCCTACAAAAAACTTTTCGAAGCAGGTTATGTAATCAAAACCCTGGCACCTGACACCTGGCACCTGACACCTGACTTTCAACAAATCCTGGGCAGCAGTTCGCCGCTGGGGGGCGGGAGGAGGCGCGTGGTGCCCAGCGCGGTGCGGACCTGGACCCGGCCGGGGGGACCGGGGACGACCGCGCCGATGAGGCGCCCCTCCCGGGAGAGGGGGTGTCGGTGGAGCAGGGCCAGGGCCGCGGCGGCCTGGCTTTCGGGAAGGATAATGACCATCTTGCCTTCGTTGGCCACCTGAAAAACATCCAGGCCCAGGGCCTCAGAAGCCGCAGCCACGGCAGGTCTGACGGGCACCTGCGCCTCGGCGATTTCCAGGCAGACCCCCGACTGTCGGGCCATTTCGTTTAAGGCCGCGGCGATACCCCCTCGGGTGGGGTCCCGCATGGCGTGGACCTCCAGCCCCGCCTCCAGCAGGGGCAGGATGACGCCGGTGAGGGGGGCCGCGTCGCTCATGATTTCCCGGCCGCTGAGCAGGTTTTCCCGGGCCAGCATCACGGCCACGCCGTGGTCGCCCACCGAACCGGTGAGGATGACCGCGTCCCCGGGCCGCACCCCGGCGCCGGAGATGCCGGGTCGCAGGATTTCCCCCAGGCCCGCGGTGGTGATAAAGACCTGGTCCGCGGCGCCACGGGGCACCACCTTGGTGTCGCCGGTGACGATCTCCACCCCGGCGGCGGCCGCGGTCTCCTGCATGGACCGGGCCAGGCGCTCCAGGGTGGCCAGGGGCAGGCCCTCCTCCAGGATGAAGGAGACGGACAGGGCCAGGGGCCGGGCCCCGGCGGTGAGCAGGTCGTTCACCGTGCCCGACACCGCCAGGCCGCCGATGTCGCCGCCGGGGAAAAAGATGGGGGAGACCACAAAGGCGTCGGTGGTGAAGGCCACTTCCCGGCCCCCCAGGCTGAGGCGGGCGCTGTCGTCCCCCCGGAAGCCGGCGGGACCGTAGCGGGCCAGGAAGACCTGTTCGATGAGGGCGGCCATCTCCCGGCCGCCGGCGCCGTGGCTCAGAAGCACGCGGTCCATGTGGTCTCCCGGTGGGGATGTCAGGAGTCGGCGGGCAAAGGGCCGTAGGGCCGTAGGGCGGGAAAGCGAAGCGCATCCCGCCGTTCTTTTTGTCAGACCTCGAGAGCTCTTTGAATAAAATCAAGGCCCTCCGGCCGAACCCCCGTTCTCCGAAGCAGGAGCTTGGGGACGAGGGTTTGTCGCCACCTTTGAAAAAGGGAGAGCCGCCTGGTTCCCCAGTTTACCCTGGGAACCAGGCGGAAGCAACACGGGGTTGGGGGAGGGGGAAGCTTTGCCTAAAAGGCGCCGGCGGCGCTCACAGGCCAGGGCCGGCGGCCGTCCCAGCATTTCAGGCAGAGGTGTTCCCGGGGCAGCCCCAGGGCCTCCACGAAGGCCTCCAGGCTGTTATAGCGCACTGAGTCGGCGCCGATGCGGGCGGCCACCCAGGCCTCCAGGTCCCGCAACTGGGTCATATTGGTGATGTCGCCCTGAAAGCAGTAGCGTCGGGCCATGAGTTCTTCGTAAGTGCGGGTGGAAATGCCGAAGTCGCAGGGGTACATCAGGGGCGGACAGGCCACCCGGACGTGCACCGCCCTGGCCCCGGCCGCTTTCAGGTCCCTCACCTTATTGAGGATTTGCGTGCCCCGGACGATGGAGTCGTCGCACAGGACGATGCTTTTGTCCCGCACGGCGTGGTGCAGCACCGACAGCTTGCGTTTGGCCATCTGCTCCCGGGCCACCTGGGTGGCCTGGGTGTAGCTGCGGTCGGCGTAGCGGTTATAGAGGAAAACCTCCTGGTAAACGAGGCCCGAGTGGGCGTGGTAGCCCAGGGCGTGGCCGATGCCGGACATGGGCACCGCCGCCACCAGGTCTGCGGCCGGGCCGCCCTCCCGGGCATCCCGTTGGGCCAGGCAGGCGCCCAGGTGGTTCCGGGCCGCCAGCACGGGCAGGCCGTCGATCACCGAGTCGATGCTGGCGGTGTAGGCCCATTCGAAGGCGCAATGGGCCCGGCGGGGAGACTCAAGCTGCTTCAGGGTGGTAAAGCCCCGCCGGTCCAGCAGGACGATTTCGCCCGGCTTAACGTCCCGGACCGGTTCCAATTCCAGGTTCTGCAGGGCCCGGGACTCGGAGCTGACCGCGAATTTTCCCGGCCCCCGTCCTAATATGAGGGGCCGGAAGCCGTAAACGTCCCGGGCGACATAGACGCCTTCCTGGTTGAGAGCCACCAGGGAGTAGGCCCCCCGAACCTTCCCGGCCAGAGCGGTGAGGCCCGCCACCGGGTCCCTCTCCTGGAGGATGAGCATGGAGATCAGTTCGATATTGTAGCCCCGCCAGAAGGCCCGGCCCTGGGCCATCATCTCCTGCATCAGGGCTTCGGCGTTGAGGAGATTGCCGCTGAAGGCCACGGCGATGTCGCCCATGAGGGACTGCCACTTGACGGGCTGGCGCTCCCTGAGGCTGACGTGGCCGATGCCCCATTGCCCCGGAAGGTTCCGGAGATCCCGGTCCGTGAAACTGTTCAGCACCTTGCCGTGGTGGGTCACCTGATGAATCCGGCCGTCATAGGTGGCGATGCCGCAATACTCCTGGCCCCGGTGTTGGAGGAAATCGATGCCCTGGTAGATTTCGTGAGCCGCAGGTTCGGTGGAATACAGGGCAAAGACGCCGCAGTTTTCCCGGATGGATTTCATGGCTCCTGCCCATCCAACATCACGGAATAATTGATATATATCATGGTGCGCGGTGCGCGCCCCAACTTTTTATTTGATTCCCTCGTGATATTGCTGCAGGGAGCAGACCTCCCCCCGGCCCCGGCGGATGGCGGCGATGCCCCGAGCTGCGGCCAGGGCTCCGGCCAGGGTGGTGATATAGGGAATTTTGTATTTGATGGCGGCCTTGCGGATGTAGGAATCGTCGTGTTTCGACAATTTGCCGCTGGGGGTGTTGATAATGAGATTGATTTCCTGGCTCATGACGGCGTCCACGATGTGGGGCCGCCCTTCGTGCATTTTCAGGATGGGCTCTGCGGCCACGCCCTGTTCCGCCAGGAAGCGGTGGGTGCCCCGGGTGGCCCTGATCTTGAAGCCCAGGCTGGCGAACTGGCGGGCCACCTCCAGCACCGCGGGCCGGTCCCGTTCGGCCACCGTCAGCAGCACTGTGCCCTCGTGGGGCAGCATCTGCTGGGCCGCCTCCTGGGCCTTGTAAAAGGCCGCCCCGAAGGAGGGCGACATGCCCAGCACCTCGCCGGTGGAGCGCATCTCCGGACCCAGGAGGGGGTCCACTTCGGGGAACATGTTGAATGGGAAGACCGCTTCCTTCACCCCGAAATGCGGGATGCTCCTGGGTTTGAGGTTGAGATCGGCCAGTTTTTTCCCCAACATGAGCTGGGTGGCCAGACGGGCCATGGCGATGTTGCACACCTTGGACACCAGGGGCACGGTGCGGGAGGCCCGGGGATTGGCTTCCAGGACATAGACCGTGTCGTCGGCGATGGCGTACTGGATGTTCATCAGACCCACCACCCCCAGCTCCACGGCGATGCGCCGGGTGTATTCGTAGATGGTGTCCAGGTGTTTGTGGGGGATGCTGACCGGGGGAATGACGCAGGCCGAATCCCCGGAGTGGATGCCCGCCAGTTCAATGTGCTCCATCACCGCGGGCACGAAGGCGTCGGCGCCGTCGGCGATGGCGTCGGCCTCCGCTTCAATGGCGTTCTCCAGGAACTTGTCGATGAGGATGGGGCGCTCGGGGCTCACCTCCACCGCCGCGGCCACGTAATGGCGCAGCATTAACTCATCGTGCACCACCTCCATGGCCCGGCCGCCCAGGACATAGGAGGGACGCACCATGAGGGGATAACCGATGCTCTCGGCCACGGCCAGGGCCTCTTCCAGGTTGCTGGCCATGCCCGATTCGGGCTGGGGGATGCCCAGCTTGCGCATCATGTGCCGGAAGCGGTCCCGGTCTTCGGCCAGGTCGATGACGTCCGGGCTGGTCCCTAATATCTTCACGCCCGCGGCAGCCAGCTCACCTGCGATGTTGAGCGGCGTCTGCCCGCCGAACTGGACGACGACCCCTTCGGGCTGCTCCTTGGCATAGATGCTGAGCACGTCCTCCACGGTGAGGGGCTCGAAATAGAGCTTGTCCGAGGTGTCGTAGTCCGTGGACACGGTCTCAGGGTTGCAGTTCACCATGATGGACTCGAAGCCCTCGTCCCGGAGCGCCAAGGCGGCGTGCACGCAGCAGTAATCGAACTCGATGCCCTGGCCGATGCGGTTGGGGCCGCCCCCCAGCACCATGACCTTGCGCCGGGAGCTGGACTCCACCCGGTCCGGGGCGTTGTACGTGGAAAAGTAGTAGGCCGCGTTCTCCACGCCGCTCACCGGCACCGGCTCCCAGGCCTGCTTGAGGCCCAGGGCCAGGCGGTGCTCCCGGATTTTTCCTTCCGGGGCGTCGATGAGCTCTGCCAGGTAGCGGTCCGCGAAGCCGTCCCGCTTGGCCGCCAGCAGCAGGTCGTCGGGCAGGTCCCGGCCCCGGT
>Ga0194111_10000211_pt1 | contig 69669 bp, 55 predicted proteins | sample TA2KigC300mmetaG_FD_146194 | JGI IMG/M metagenome (GOLD analysis project Ga0194111, IMG submission 146194) | Freshwater microbial communities from Lake Tanganyika, Tanzania - TA2015033 Kigoma Deep Cast 300m | ecosystem: Environmental > Aquatic > Freshwater > Lake | place: Tanzania: Lake...
TCAAGTCTGAAAGGGTAGCGACGATTCCCGCCCGGATTGGATTCAGGTGAATATACCGCACAAGTTCCCGCAGATATGTGTCTTCTTGACATACTATCGATTTATATCGGTTTTGAAAGAGGTGTCCCCTGCGCTTATGCCGGCGATTAAAACTGACCGCATATCCTGTTAGAAGTCTTCGCATCACTGTAGCCAGTGAAACTTGCCCACTCCTGAAAAGAAAATGGGCATGATTCGAAATAAAAACCCAAGCATAGCAGGCTGTATCAGTCTCAGGCAGTAGCCTTGAGAGACGATCCAGAAAGTCCTCACGATCCTGCTCGTTCCAGAATATCTTTCGGCGTTCGATCCCCCTGATCATGAGGTGATGCAAGACGCCGGGGGCGTCGAGTCGGGCTAATCTTGGCATGCATTTTCAATTACCACATCCAAGTAGGTTTGTCAACTTAGAATCTTAAGGGCGTCCCCTTATCCGAAGGGCGTCCCCTTATCCGCGTCCCCTTATCGTCCCCTATTGCCCCAGCCCAAGCCAGGAGGTATCCCGAATTCATCAGGAGATCAAGGCTTTCGTAGAGAAGTCCGGTTGTACTCTATATGCGGAGGGGGAAGGGATCTGCCCAGCTTATTCCTGAGAAAGGACATGTCCTGCCAGGGCAACTGGTCATCGGGTCTGATTCTCATACCACGACCAATGGGGCCCTGAACGCCCTGGCTACGGCGGTCGGCTCGACCGATCTGGCACTGGCCATCCACTATGGTCTCCTGTGGTTCATGGTTCCTCCTTCCATGAAGATCGAAATCCCCTTCCAACCCCTGCCGGAATTGATGAAGAAGATCGTGCAGGCCGGCGGCATCATTCCATTTCTGGAAAGTCGGGAATGGAAAGCAGCCATCCAGCAATCCTAAAGGGCGGCAAGGGGAGATTTCAGCGTTTCCGGCTATAAAAGGGGTGTTTGTTCCTTGCTGAAGTATTTGGTAACAAAAATCAGGGGAATGATCGTGGAGATAATCATGATCGAAGCAAAGGCCGCAGCTTTTCCCAAATCATCGCTAATAATCCCCTGGTACATCTCCACCGTCATAGTCGACCATCCCGGGGTCTGGAGAACAATGGTTGAGCTCAATTCTGAAATAATGGTCACCCAGGAAAGGATCGCCCCGGACACGATTCCGGCCATCATCAAGCGGAAGGTCACTTTATAGAAAGTCTTCATCGGCGAGACCCCCAAGGAGATGCTGGCCTCATCCAAAGAGGGATCGAGCTGGTAAAGAATTGAAGCGCTGGACCGGGCAATAAAAGGCATCTTCCGGATGACATAGGAAAGAGCCAGGATCATCCATGTCCCGGTAAGCACCAGCCATCCCTTATTAAAAAAGGTGATCAGGGCGATACCCAAGATGGTCCCGGCAATCACGAAGGGAAGCATGATCACCACATCGAGCATGTTGCTGTAAATGGATTTCCGCCGCGTCAGAATGTAGCCTGTGGGAACGCCGATGAGGACTGAAACAACGGTGGCCACAGTGGCCAGGAAATAAGTATTGAAGATGGGGCGGGCTGAGCGTTCGAAGGCATAGATGTAGCTCTGCAGGCTGAACTTGGGAACGAAGATGGGCCCGCGCATTTCCATGAAAGAGAGGATTAAGGCCACGAAAAAAGGGATCAGGGTGAAGATAAGGAAGGCATAAATGATCGCGCTGGCCGCGACTCTCTTTCCGGTGGAAAGCTGCTTGACCAGGGGTTTTCCCCGAGCTGCCTGGATGAAATTGCGTTTGGAAAGGTAATAGCGCTGGGCGATGAGTGAAGCCATGGTAATAAAGACGAGCACCATCGAGAGGGTATAAGCCATACCAGGGTGTTTGCCTACTTCACTGGTAAATTCCACATAGGCCTTGACCACCAGGTTAGGCGTCTGCTGGGCAATAATCATGGGGACACCGAAGTTCTCGATGGCCGACATGAAGGTCAGAAGGGCCCCGGAGAGGATCGAGGGAAGTACCAGGGGGAAAGAGACTTTAAGGAAGGTCCGCAACGGGCTGGCCCCTAAACTTCGGCTGGCCTCCTCGAGGGACTCATCAATGGACCTAAAGGCTGAAAGAGTCATCAGGAAGACATAGGAATATAGCTGGGATACAAAGACAAGGATCATCCCGGGGTATCCGTAGATCGACCCGATCTGAATCCCCAGGGCCTCCAGATACTTAGTGACCACCCCCCCCCGCCCCAAAAGGATTATCCAGGCAAAGGCGGCAATGAAGGTAGGAAGCATCAGGGGAAGGGTGGACAATGTAATGATAAAGGGTTTGCCGATTACATTCCAGCGGGCCACCATGAACCCCAGGGGGACTCCTACGATGATGGCCCCCGCGGCCGAGATCAGACCGATGATCACAGAGTGGTAGAAACTCCTCCAGTAGGAGGGATATTTCATAAAGCTGTGGTAGTTCTCCAGGGAGAACCGCCCCCCCTCCTCGGTCTGGAAACTTCCGGTGAAGAGGTTGATCACTGGAACGATCATGAAGAAGAGAAAAACGATGAAGATCAGGATGGTGGTCAAACTCCAGAAGGACGACTTCATTGAAAGCTCCCTCTAATAAACCAGAACCCTTTGGGGGTCGTAAAGGACTTCCAACGATTCTCCTTCCCTGCGCAGATTTTCTGGAAGGACGTCGTAGGAGACCATCTTGGCATTTAAGCTCTTTCCCAACTCTAAGTCGTACTTAGTCATGTAACCCAGGTACTCCACCTTGGCGACTTTGGCCTGAAGACGAAACAAGTCCGCCCGCTCTTCGTCCGGAATCTGCTCCGGCACCTTGAAGGCCTCGGGACGGATGGCAAAGAAAACCTTTTCTCCGGCTGGGCGGATCACCCGGGGCACTTTCAGCAGGACTTCCCCGACCCTAACCAGCCCTTCTTGCCCTGTCCCCTCCCCTTCGAAGAAATTCGTCGTGCCGATAAATCCGGCAACAAAGCGATTAACCGGCGTACTGTAGACTTCCCAGGGTCTGCCCACCTGTTCTACGACTCCGTAATTCATGACGGCAATCCTGTCAGAGATGGAAAGGGCCTCTTCCTGGTCGTGGGTGACGTAGATGGTGGTAATCTTCATCTGCCGCTGAAGCTCCCGGATTTCGCCTCGCATCTCCACCCGCAGTTTGGCATCGAGATTACTCAGCGGCTCATCCATCAGAAGGACCTGAGGTTCAATCACCAGGGCTCGGGCGATGGCCACGCGCTGCAGCTGTCCTCCGGAAAGCTGGTTAGGAAGGCGATTCTCCAATCCACCCAGGCGAACCATCTGCAGGGCTTTTTCTACCCGCGGCTTGATCTCGTCGGTCTGCATTTTTCGAGCCTTTAATCCATAGGCCACGTTGTCATAGACCGTGAGGTGGGGAAAGACCGCGTAGTTTTGAAAAACCATGCCGATCCCTCTTTTGTGGGCGGAAATTTTATCAACCCGTTTATCTCCGAAATAAATCTCTCCTGCTTCCGGCTGATTGAATCCAGCAATGCTGCGAAGGAGAGTGGTTTTCCCGCAACCACTCGGGCCTAAAAGGGTGAAGAACTCACCCGTTTTGATCTCCAGGCTTACATCTTTAACCGCCTCTATATGCCCAAATCTTTTTGTGACCTTTGAAATCCGGATACTCACCCGTTTCTCCTCCCCAAAAAAATTGGGCCTCCCATGCGCATTTTGGGAGGCCCTGCGGGGTTTTTTAGCTACTTGATCCTCAGCAGGATGTCTTTGATGCGAGCCAGTATCTTTTCCCGGTCATTAAGGTAATCGGTGTCCACAAAACCGGGCATGGATTTGATCTGGGAAAGGGGGGGCATGGGAACGATCTTGGAGAAATCGAGGTCTTTCCGGGCCGGCCGACGGAACATTTCTTTGATCACCATCTCCCGAAAGCTTTTCTCGTTGCAGAAGTCCACAAACCTCTCCGCCGGCTTGCGGTTCTTTCCCCCTTTGATGATTCCGGCGCCCTCGGCCTGGGCAGCGGTCCCATCTTCGGGGTAGATCATGCCTATCTTGGCCCCTGCGGCCAAATACCGGGCGCCCATATACTCCAAAGCCACACCCACCGGGAATTCTCCCTTTTCAACGGTCGAAGGCACCATGGCCGACTGTTCAACGATCTGCATGTTGGCCAGGAAGGCCTCCATCTTCTTCCAGGCCGCCTCATTGTTGCCGAAACCGTGGAGCATCATGGTGAAGACGGTGAAGGAGAAGGAAGAGTTCGCCGGGTTGGTATAAGCGACCTTGTTCTTCCACTTGGGGTCCAGAAGGTCGCTCCACTTCCGGGGCGCCTCCGCGTCCTTTACTAAAGTTTTATTGTACATGAGAACCGGGACCTGTAGATTCGTCCCGATCCAGCGGTGTTCCGGGTCGCGGAATTCCGCATCAACCAGGTCGAAAAACTTGGACTTGTGGGGGGCAAGGAGATCAACATTGGCCATGAGGGCTACTTTGCTAATCCCCCAGATGATGTCTCCCTGGGGATTGTCCTTCTCCGCCCTCATCTTCTTCATGGCCACCCCGGAAGGAACTCGCACGATGTTGGCTTTGATGCCGGTGGCCTTTTGAAACTCGGCCGCCGCCAGGTCATTCAGCCCTTGCATATTGCCTGAATAAACCGTCACTTCTTCGGCGGATTGAGCCGGGGAAACAGAACCGGCCAGACCGGCAATAAAAAAAACCATAGCTAATAAAACAATTTTCTTTCGCATAGTCACCTCCAAAGCCAGTTTTTTTAAAACCTCGTTATGCTATCTTTTTAAACCAGGCCTGTCAATGTTTAATCATCCTTGCCCATTTTCACTTTTGAATAAATTCGTAACACTTTGAGCCTCTTGCAAAAGTATTTTTTTGTGGTTCGACAAGCTCACCACGAACGGAAAAACTAAATAATTTCAACCTAAGCCCGTTCACCATGAGCCTGTCGAAGGGTAAATTACGGACTTTTGCAAGAAGCTCACTTTAGTGCTTTGAAAAAGGCGTGTCGCCAGGGCCAAGGGATTCCAGGGTTCGGGGGCCAGGCCGGCCCGCTTGGAATCATAAGGCGTTTATTTCTCCGTGAATGGGGCGGGGAAAATACTCCCCGCCTCCTTCGGAGGAAACAAGCTTTCATCCTCGGAGACAAGGGGAAGCCCAACCGATGCTTCCGGCGCGTTCCGGCCTGGCCCCCGAACCCAAACAGATGCGTTGTGCCATTTTTTCAAAATTCTAAACTGATACATAAATTCAAAGTGATAGGCGAAGCCCGGACGGGAGGGGGATGAAAGAGGGAGCACCGGCGGGAAAAAGATTGGACAATAGCCCGTGCTTTTCTTCCGCAAAGAAAAGGCGGGATCGAAGGAAGGCAGGGCATCATGGAGGGAAGCCCCGCCCATATCCATGATTGAAATACTGCCTTGTGCTCCCGAGAGATTCCCCCTCCCGTCCGGGCCATAATAAAGGTGGGGAGATAAAAACGATCGGCGGTCAGTTGATCATTGGCCGGCGTGATAGCCTTCAGCGTCATTTCTTTCTGATTTCTTTTAATGCTTTTTTGATCCCTTCCAGGCCGATAAGGATCTCCTCTTTTGGAGTGGCATAGGAGAAGCGGATATAGCCTTCACCTCCGGGGCCATAATAAGAGCCCGGGCTGACTACTACATGGCCCTCCTGCAGGAGGTGCAGAGTAAGATCCCAGGAGGTCATGCCGAAAGCCCGGACATCGGCAAAGATGTAAAAGGCCCCCTGTGGATACGGAACAATCATCCCTTCAATTTCTTTCAGCCCGTTATAGAGCGCCTTTCTCCGTTCATCGTATTGCTGCCTCATTTCCTCCACGCAGTCCTGCGATGACTGAATAGCCGCCTTCACCGCCATCTGGGTAAAGGGAGCGGCGCAACGGGCCGAACCCTGATAGATGCGGGACATGGCCCTGGTTAATTCCGGATTGGCAGCAGTGAATCCTACCCGCCAGCCGGTCATGGCATACGTTTTAGAGAAACTATTTACAATGATGGTCCTCTCCTTCAATTCTTCAGAGAGGGAGGCAAGGCTGATATGCTTAAGGGCGTCGAAGGTCAGTTTTTCATAAACCTCATCGCTGATCACCATCAGGTCTTTCTTTATAACCATCTCCCCCACCAGCTCTAATTCTTTTCTACTCATCACAATTCCCAAAGGGTTCTGGGGGTTGTTCAGGAGCACGGCTTTGGTGCGGGATGTAGCCAGCTTGGTAATCTCTTCCCAATGGATGACGAAATTTTCCCCTTTTCTTTCCACAGGGATAAAGACCGGTTTCCCTTCGGCCAGACTCAGCATGTTTAAATAAGGCCCAAAGGTAATCTCAGGAAGAATGATTTCATCCCCGGGGTTAATCAGGGCCATAATAGCAATGAAGAGACCGAGGGTTCCTCCCTCAGTAACCAGGACCTCTTTCTCAGGAATATAATTTACCCCTATATCCCTTTTGATCTTTTCGGCCACAATCCGGCGTACTTCCTCCAATCCTTCCACCGGGGAGTAATGGGTCATCCCCTTAGTTAGGGCTTCTTCCGCCGCCTTTTTAATATGCGCCGGGGTGTCAAAATCCGGTTCACCTTGCACCAGACGGACGATTTTATGCCCGGACTTCTCCAATTGCTTGGCCATGCGGTTTATATCATGTACCCCTTTGGCCATCTTTGACTGCACTCTCTTTGCTAAAAACCGATCTATATCGACCGCCATTGAATACCACTCCTTTCATTTTCTTGATTATCATTTGAGATTTTTGCAAATCTCAAAATCTGGCGCTCAATCGTCATTCCGGGCAAGCGAAGCCCTGCACCGCATGGTGTACAGGGCGAAGCGCGACCCGGAATCCAGATTTTTCAGGCTGCCCTGGATTCCCGCTGAAGTTTCCCCTCGCGAAAGCGGGGGCGGGAATGTCGGTGTTTAGGACTTTTGCAAGAGCCTCATTTACTTTGGAAATTATTCCTTGATGGCCTCGTAAAAAGTCGTCACTCCGGCCTGCCTGTGCCTGGCAGACAGGTGAAAACCGGAGTCCAGAGGTTTGATAACTCCTTGAAATAACTGTCCGCCTGAGGCGACGGCTTTCGCCGGAATGACGGGAAAAGGAGTTTTCGGACTTTTTACGACATCATCACTCCTTGGGTTCCCGAATTTTTGCTGTGAATCGGCTTTCATTGACCATTTTTTTTATCTCTTCAAATTCATCCTTTTTAACTGGACGGTAAATGACTTTATCCCCAGGATTGATTAACAAAGGCGGATCTTTTTTCGGAAACCACTGCCGCAGAGGAGAGGTCCCGATCCAATACCAACCGGTCGGCCCCGCGATCGGTTTGAAAGCACTGCCCATCCCGCCAGCAATCAGCACGGCTCCTATAGGAACCCCCAAATTGGGAGTCTTCTTCCTAGTCAAAGAATCGAGGGGTGGGGAAACTTTGAAATGGGCAGAGCCGCCGATAAAACCCGTGTCATAGATGAAATATTCTTTGCCGCTGTGGATTTCTATGACTTCCTCCGGAGTGATCTGGAGCAGCCCGGCAACGAGATCGAGATCTGGCCCGTATTCTCCCCCATACAGGCAGGGAATTTCAAAGAGACGAGATGGTGGAAGATCAATCTCCGCCATATGGGCTTCCAAAAATTTAAGTTCCCGGATTAATCTTTTTACCCCGGTCTCCAACGGATTGTAATAAAGGAACAACGAACGGATGGTAGGGAAGGACTCTATGATTCCGGGAAGGTCGGCTTTCTTGAGGCTAACCCATAATTTTTGAACCTGGCGGTTAATTTCCTCGCTCAGGGCGTTGCCAAACTCCACTGAGATTCCTTTATCCCCAACGATCAGATAGCGCGCTTTTCTATACATGATCAAACCGCAAGGAGGGCTGCCCTTTTTATTTTCTGGATTTGGTCTTCTTGCTCTTTAAGAACTCTTTGGGCCTGGACTACGCTTATTTTTTGAAACCGAACCTTGTCCCCAGGCTTGGCCTGACCCAGTCGATCCTGATCTATCGTTATCACCACGGCGATTTTGGAGTAACCCCCAGTCGTCTGGCCATCGGTGAGGAGTATAATGGGCATGCCATCTCCGGGGACCTGCACTGAACCAGGGGGGGTAGCATCTGTAAGGATGTCGGCCCCCAATTTATGCTTAATTTTGGGGCCCTTCAGTCGGTATCCCATCCGGTCGGCTTGCGGCGTGATCTCGTACTCGCTGGTTAAGAAAGTCTCGATCCCCCGGTGGGTGAAATAATCACTCTGGGGTCCGGGGACCACCCGCACCATCCATTCCTTCCCATATACTGGAATTAAATCTGGTGGAAAGCGATAAGCAGGATTCAGTCGGAAGCAACTGGCCTTTGATTCCTTCACCTCAAGCACGTCCCCCTTGGCCAAGGCCCGGCCCAGGCCTCCTAATTTGGAAAGAAGGTGAGTGGAATGGCTCCCCATTATCAGAGGAATGTCGATTCCCCCGGATATAGCCAAATAAGCCCGGCAGCCGCTCTTGGGAGGGCCGAAAGAAAGGACATCGCCCCCCTTCAAATCCAGGGCCTGCCACATGGGTGCCTGAACCGCGTTGATCTGGGGAGAGAGGTCTCCCCCGGTGATGGCGATCTGCAATTCCCTCAGGAATTTTAATTTGGGCCCGATTACCGTGATCTCGAGAGCTGCTGCCCCACCATCATTGCCCACCAAAAGGTTAGCAACTCTGAGGGAGAATTTATCCATGGCTCCCGAGACCGATACTCCGTACTGCTGGTATCCATATCGTCCGCGATCCTGAATCGTAGTCAGGGCGCCGGGCTGAAGAACTTCTAAAACCTCCACAACCTTCCTCTAAATTTTTGGGGACGCAGATTTGCGCAGATAAAAAGGGGCTAAATTTAAACGCGTGGAAGTGTTGACGGATAAAGGGGTGAAAGCCTAAAGGTGTCAATGCATGTACACATCTACCCATCTACACATTTTCGCATTTACGCCTTTGCCATTTGCGCCTTGCGCCCTATACCTTAAGCCTTTTCTTAATCCTGAAAATCTGCGTTTACCCTGTTAGATGTTTCCTATCTAACAGGGTAAATCTGCGCTCTATGAATTAAATCAACTCCCTCATGGGAACGACCTGGACTCCCGCTGTTTCCAGTCTCTTCCGTATGGTCTGAGCTACTTTGACCGCGCTGGAAGTGTCTCCGTGAACCATGACGGTCTGCCCGGAAACGTCCATTTCTTTTCCTTCAATGGTTGTAACCTTCCCCTCGGTCACCATCCGCAAAACACGATCCGCACACTCTTCCGGATCGGTAATAACGGCCCCGGCTTTTTTCCGGGATATGAGCATTCCGCTGGCGTCCAGGGCCCGATCGGCGAAGAACTTCCGCACCACCTTCAGTCCGGCCTTGGCCGCCTCTCGGGCCATCAAATCTCCTTTGGGGCCGTAGATCAAGGGGACGATCAGCTCTTTATCCAATTGGGCGACGGCGGCGATCCCTGCCCGGGCAATCTCTTCATTGTCGCTGTTAAAGGAAGTTCCGGCGCTGCCGTGCCAGGTGAAGTGTTGAAGTTCTTCTCCCTCAGCCCGGGCGATGGCCTGAAGAGCTCCGCCCTGATACAGGGAATAGTTGAGGTACTCTTCAGGTGAGAGGGCCATCAATCTCCGCCCGAACCCCATGAGATCCGGGAAGCCCACATGGGTCCCGATCTTCACTCCATGTTTCTGGGCCAGTTTCACCGTATGCCGCATCACCATGGGTTCACCAGCATGAAAACCACAGGCCACGTTAGCCGAAGAGATATATTCCATTAACTCCTCGTCAAACCCCAACTTCCAGCGTCCGAAGCTTTCTCCCACGTCAGCGCTGATATCGATTTTCATATTTTACCTCCTTGATCAGTTCGTTTAACCATCCCTTTTGGGCAATACCCCTGCCCGCCGGAGAGAGGCGTGAGAGTCAGAATCTTCTAATGATGAAATAGTTCCCCATAACCTTTCACGCCGCCGACGCCAATTTCCTTTAGGGCCAGCCAGAGGGAGGCTTGATTACTGGTCACTACGGGCTTTCCCGTATCCGCCTCCAGCGATTCGATGATTTCGATCGTCCGGAAATTGGTGCAACTGATGAAGATGCCCTCGGCCTCGGCGATATCGATCTCCCGGGCTGTCCGATAAGCATCGGCAGGGGGAAGGCAACCTTTATCTAAAGCATTGAGCAAACCGAGATGCTTTTCCTTTAAGATCGTTAGGCCAGGAATGGCCTTTTCCAAAAAAACTTTTTCCTTCTTCCCAATCTGTTGATTATACGGGCTGGCCAGAACGATCTTGTGCAGGTTCAGAGTCCGGAGGGCCTGAATCACGGCGCTACTGGTGGAGATGCCAGGAACTCCCGCTTCCTTCTTTATCCTCTCTCCAACCTCTCTGTCATATCCCGGTCCCTTGATGAAGCTACCAGTCGTACAGGCATAGATGATCACCGTGGGTTCAACGCTGGAAAGCTCGCGGGCAGCCCGTTCAATTTCCGTATTCATGCCCATCATCGCCGCTTCTTTCTCTTTTTCAGTCTCCACGACAGGGTTGAATACCCGGGCGGTGTGGAGGGAAACCCCCTCCGGAAGCATCCGGTAGAACTCTTCCTCGCAAACTGTGTTGGAAGAAGGAACGATCAATCCGATTTTACCCCGCCATCCATACATATTTGAACTCCCTTAAAAATATTGGACGCAGATTTTCGCCGACGTTCATAGAAAAAAATTAATCTAATTTTTCATGATTGGAGCGACACCCGCGAACAATGAAAATCCCCCCCGCCCCCCTTTACGAAAAGGGGGTTGGGGAGATTTGAAAGCTATTTTCTAACGAATCCAAAAAATCTGCGTTCATCTGCGTCCCAAAAACTATTTTTGAAAAAGGCTCCCGAAGCCCTTGGGCCCGGGGACATCGAGGGTTTTCAGGGCCATCCAGAAAGAAGCTTGGGTGCTCGAGATAACCGGTTTTCCGGAGTCTTTTTCCAACTGCTCGATGATTTCAATAGTTCTCCAGTTGGTACAACTGATGAAAAGGCTCTCTGCTTCGGGTCGATCAACTTCCCGCGCAGTTTGATAGGCCGATTGAGGGGTCAGGCGCCCTTTGGGGAGGTTGGCCACGTATCCCAGATGCTTTTGGGCGACGACTTTCAACCCGGGAATCTCCTCCTCCAAGAAGCGGGTTTCCTTTTCACCGATGAATTGGGCATAGGGGGTAGCCAGGGCAATTCGCTTCAGCCCAAAGGCCTTCAAAGCTTCCACCACTGCTGTGGTTGTCGAATAACCGAGGATCCCTGTCTCCCTCTTTATCTTTTCCCCGAGTTCTCGATCATAACCAGGGCCTTTGATGAAGCTCGCAGTGGTGCAGGCATAAATTATGACGCCGGGCTGGACGCTGGCCACTTCCCTGGCCGCTCGCAGGAGCTCTGTGCTCATCTCCATCATCGCCTTTTCCTTCTCCCCCTCCTCCGTGACCTCTGGGTTGAATACCCTGGACGTATGCACAGATACCCCATCGGGAGCCATATGGTGAAATTCCATTTCACAAGTTGTGTTAGAGGACGGGACAATCAGGCCGATCTTCCCTCGCCATCCATACATCTCAGACCTCCTTAAGCCGCAAATCGCAAGAGCGCAAGGCGTGAGGGCGTAAATGGTGAATGGTGAGTAGTGAATGGTAAAAGGTTTCCTTCTCACGCACTCGGGCCTTACGACTTACGGTCTCTTTCTGTCTCCTAAATTCTGGCTCCTGACTACTGAATTCTATCTTTACTCGGGTTTGATCCCCCCAATGGTAACCAGTTCCTTCCACTTCTTATCTTCTTGGGATAAAAACTTGGCAAACTCATCGGGTCCTTTGGTAGAGATGGTGACTCCTTGACTGTCGCAGTAGTCCCTAAATTCTTTGGTTTCCACTGCCTTTTTAAAGGCTTGATAAAGGACGGTTACTCTATCTTTGGAAATCCCCTTAGGGCCGAGCCAGGAATAGAAGGTTATGAATTCGGCGTCCATTCCCAGCTCTTTAAACGTTTGGGCTTCAGGGACGAATTTACTTCTTTCTGGAGCGGCGACTCCCACAGCCTTTAATTTCCCTCCTTGTATGAGATGAAACGTATCCGTGATCCCAGCGACGATGGCATCGATATGCCCTCCCAGTATTGCTGGAATAGATGGGGCTGTTCCTTTATAGGGTACGTGGATAAACTTGACCCCTGCGGCCTGCTCCATCCCGATGGCTGAAATATGAAAGATGGCTCCATGACCAGAATTTCCCATCCGGATTTTCCCCGGATTTGCTTTGGCATATTCGAGGAACTCTTTCAGGGTGTTCCATGTAGCTTCTTTCCGAACCAGGATGGCGCAGGGCGAATAGCCGCCGAACATAAGGGGTTCAAATTTCACATAATCGATTTCCGCCTTCATTGTATATTTAAGAATATTAATCGACGGCGAGGCCTGACCGATGGTGTAGCCATCGGGGGTAGAATTGGCGATTTCATTAAATCCGATGGATGCCCCTCCCCCCGGCTTGTTGATGATCACGACAGTTTGGCCCAAGGCTTTTCCCAAATGAGGTTGCAGGGCTCGGGCCGTCAAATCTTGTCCCCCTCCTGCGGACCAGGAAATAATCAGGGTAACCGGTTTGCTGGGAAACTTCTCATGGGCGAAGGATTGATTTGCCGCCAAGGTCAAAACCAAAAGAACGGCCACCGCAATCGCTGCCTTAATTTTTCTCCTATCTTTTCTCATTTCTTTCCCTCCTTCCTAAAAATCATCTGGGTCGTCGCTCATGAGTTCATCATGTTTAGGGAGTCCTGGGGAGTAAAGCAAATCCCCTCGATCGAGCAGGGAATAGTCTTCGAGCTAACGGACGGCACCCTCACCTCCTTCCCCGATCTTTTCCAGCAATTTTCTCCTCCTCACCGAGGAAAAAATCGAAGATAAGATGAAAAATAGAGTCAAGAACATAAGGGTTGCGGAAATGGGCCTTTTGAAAAATATGGCCAGGTCGCCACTCGAAACAATTAGCGATTGCCTAAAGGACTCTTCCCACATAGGGCACAAGATATAGGCAAAGATCAAGGGAGCAGGCTCGAAACCGGTCTTTCTCAATAAATAACCGATGAGACCGAAGAAGACCATCAGATTGATCTCCAAAAGACTGTTATTATTGGCGTAAGCTCCGATTAAACAGAAAAGGAAGATAAGGGGGAAAAGGGTTCCATAGGGTACCCTCAGGAGTCTTACCCAGATCCTGATCAGGGGAAGATTCAGGATCAAAAGCATGATATTCCCCAAGTACATGCTCATAATGGTTCCCCAGAAAACATCGGGATGATTTTCTAAAAGCAAAGGACCGGGGATGACCCCGTGGATTCTCAGGGCACCTAAAAGAAGAGCCATCGTCGCCGAGGTAGGAATCCCGAAGGTCAAAAGGGGGATAAAAGCTCCGGCGGTGGCGGCATTGTTGGCCGATTCGGGACCGGCCACCCCTTCAATGGCCCCTTGGCCAAATTTACCCGGATTCCGGGAAATCCGCTTTTCTACGGTATAGGAGACGAAGGAGGAGATAATATTTCCCGGGCCGGGAAGGACCCCCAGGAAAAACCCCAAAACCGAACCGCGGGCAATGGGTTTGGCTGAAGCCTTCCAATCCTCCCTATCGGGAAGCAAACCTCCGATATGAGTCTGGAAGATCTGCCTTTTGAAGGTCTGTTCTAAATTTACCAAGACCTCCCCCACCCCATAAAGGCCCATGACGACCGGAACGATGCCCAGACCGTCGTACAATTCTTTAATCCCAAAAGTAAAACGGATAACCCCTGAAACACTATCAATCCCGACGGTTCCGATAATCATTCCGACGGCAGCCATGGCAAAGGCTTTGATCATGGAGCCAGAGGCCAGGTAGGCCAACAAGGTTAGAGCGAAAAAGATAAGGGCAAAAAATTCGGCTGGCCCAAAATTCAGGGCGAATCGGGCCACTGGCGGAGCCATCAATTGGAGCAAAAAAACCCCAAAGGTTCCGGCGATGAAAGACCCGAAGGCTGCGATTCCTAAGGCCCTCCCCGCCTTTCCTTGCCTGGCCATCTGGTATCCGTCCAAGCAGGTAACGACCGAGGCGGCTTCTCCAGGAATGTTGACCAAGATAGAAGTAGTCGAGCCTCCATACATGGACCCATAGAAAATTCCAGCCAGCATGATAATCGCCGTAACCGCGGGAAGGTTGAAAGTGAAGGGAAGCAATAGGGCCACAGTGCCTGCTGGCCCAATACCGGGAAGAACGCCGATAAGGGTCCCTATAAAAACTCCCATGAAACAAAAGAAAAGGTTGATGGGAGTTAGGACAACTGAAAGTCCTACAAGGATGCCCTGGAAAGACTCCATGATGAATTCTCTTCGGGCCCGCGACCCAAACCGGCTTAAAAACGTTGAACGATTTCCCCGTAGAGCTCAGGCCGACGATCGGCAAAAATGGGGAAGAAGGCTCTCTCTTCTAGCATCCTATCCTCGTAGAAGGTGGCATAGAGGACCTCTTCTTCTTCCCCTTCCGAACGGGCCAGGATCTGACCATCTGGGGCGGCAATCGCACTTCGGCCCATAAATTCGCCCATCTCCTTTCCCACCCGGTTGCAGGCCACAAAATAGATCCGGTTCTCGTAGGCTCGCATCGCAGCCACATGATAGAGACTGTCGTAAGATGGCCTCTTCGGTCGATTAAAAGGAGCGCAGATGATCTCGGCCCCTTTAAGGGTCAGGACCCGCGAAATTTCCGGGAAGATGGCATCATAACAGACAACCATCCCCATATTGCCCAGTTCCGTTTTATAGACGTTCACTGTAGTTCCCGGATAGAAATAATGGTTCTCCTCCCCGGGAATGTGCAATTTATGGTGGACTCCCTCTATTTCTCCTTGGGGGTTGATTAGGACGGCGGAGTTGTACACGCTGGCCGGTATTTCCGGATGAAGTTCGCACAATCCGGCGATGAGGTAAATTCCGTACTTTTTGGCTGCCTCCCCGAGTCCTTTGGTAAAGGGTCCCGGGATTTTCGCGGCTTTTTTAAAATAATCCCGGCCAAATTCTTTATTTCTTTCCTTGATATAACCGGTGTTGGCTAATTCCGGGAAAACGATTAAATCCACCCCTTTCTCCTGCTGGATTTTTTCGATGAATTGGAGCATGTTATTTAGGTTTTTTTCCGGGTCCAGCCAGGCAATGTTCATCTGCACCGCAGCCACTTCAACTTTTTCTTTCATCCCTATTTCTCCCCATCTGTAAGTGGATTCACGCCTTCCGGGTATGGGAGTTCCGCCTTCTGCAAATCCTGGCATAGTTCCACTAAATACTTCATGCACCTTTTGATAATTTCTTCTCCCTTTTCCTTGGTGGCCTTCGTGGGGTCCCCGATCACGCCGCAGGCGCTCAATTGTCTCATATCGCTGTACATGAAGAGCACCGGATAGTCGCCGCTATGTTTTAAATAAAATGGATTAGAAGGAACCTCTGCCTTCATTTGATCCTGCCGAACCAGATCGGGCCGAAGAGCCCAGAGAAGAGAGGTAGCCAGTTCACTGGCATGACCCATGGGGAAAGATTTCCCTTCTACCAGATCGGCACACAATTTGTTTTGTAGCCGCCACCAGTCTAAAGTGAGGACTAAATAACCCTCTTTTCTCAGGGTTTCGCCGGCTATGTTGAAAGACCAGATATTGGGCAGATGGGGCGTAAGGATGAAAAATCTTTTGAAACCATGATTCCCCAAGCTCCGGCAGATATCTTTGACCAGCTCGATTAGGATTTCACTTCGGATCACGATCGTTCCGGGATACCGGGAAAAAAGAGCAGAGTTTCCCCAGGGAATGAACGGGGCAACCGGAAGATCGGTCTCTCGGGCCAGTCGGAGAGATATCTCATAGGCTACAATGGCATCCAGCGAGAGAGGAAGATGGGGTCCGTTGTTTTCGTTGGTTCCTGCGGGGATAATGATGGTTTGTTTTTCTTCAGCGACCTTCTTGAGCTCCGGCCAAGTCATTTCAGAGATCAAATACTTCTCCATACTCCCACTTCCTCTTCCAATCATTAAATTATACGCAAAATATCACACCTGGTTGTTGGAGTCAACTCGTTTTTAGGCTTTCCGTTGATCACGGGGGGTAGAGGAGTGGATTAAGGGGACCAGCCTAACAAAAAAACGGTCCTTGACTCTGTCCGTCAAATTTAATACCCTTCATGAATTATGGGGCAGCCTTTTATCATTGGCGTTTGGCCAGAAAGGAAACTTAATGTCTTCATATAGAATTGGGGTGGATGTTGGAGGGACCTTCACAGACCTTGTTCTCCTGGAGGAAGAGACTGGGGAAATCCTGGAGATAAAGGTTCTCACTACTTATCCCAATCCAGCCGACGGAGTCATCAAGGCGGTTCATACGGCCATGAATCAGGCAGGCATCGGTGGAGAGAAAGTCCGATCCATCCTCCACGGGACAACCATGGCCACAAATAACTTGATCGAAAAGAAGGGGGCAAAGACCGCTCTTCTTACAACCGAGGGGTTTCGGGATGTTCTGGAGATTGGCAGACAAATCCGGCCCAGCCTCTTTGACTGGACGGTGGAAAAGCCTCTATCCTTAGTCCCAAGAAAATGGCGGTATGAGGTGAGGGAACGAGTGAAGAGTGACGGGGCAATCCTAGCCACACCCAGTCAAGAAGAAATTGAAGAAATCGCCAGAAAACTCCTTCGAGATGGCATAGAGTCTGTAGCAATCACCTTCCTTTTTTCATTCTTGGATAAAAAGAATGAAGAGTATGTGACCGAGATACTCAGGGCCAAAAACCCCGACTATTCCATCTCCCTCTCTTCCCGTGTTCTTCCCGAATACCGGGAATATGAGCGGACTAGCACCACTTGCGCTAATGCCTTCATCACGCCGGTGCTCAATCGATATACCCAAAAGATGAATGATGATCTTCTCCCCCTAAATCTTTCCGCCAAGCTGAGGCTCCTCCAATCTAACGGAGGAATTGCTACGGTGGAAGCACTGCGGGACCATTGGATCACCACTGCGTTATCCGGACCGGCTGGAGGGGTGACCGCCGCCACCTATTTGACCAAATTGAACCAGATCTCCAACGTGATCAGTATGGACATTGGAGGGACAAGCTGTGACACCTGTCTGATCAAGGATGGCCTTCCCGGCTGGACTACCGAATCCACCGTGGGGGGATTACCGATTCGAACTCCGATGATCGATGTGAAGTCCATCGGCGCAGGAGGAGGCAGTGTAATCTGGGTGGACAGCGGGGGATCCCTACGAGTAGGGCCTCATTCTTGCGGAAGCGATCCCGGCCCGGTATGTTATGGGCTGGGCGGGAAAGAGCCGGCCATCACGGATGCCCATCTGCTCATCGGAACCCTCCAGCCCAAATATTTTTTGCAAAAGGGGATTCAGATTGAAAAGAAGAAAGCGCAGGAGGCCCTGGAGAGGGTAGGTTCTCCAATCGGCCTTTCCGCAGAAGAGGTCGCTGCCGGAGCCATCGAGGTGATGAACCATAACATTGCTCAGGCCATCCGCATGCAGGGGATGACCAAGGGATATGACCTGGGAAGCTTTTCCCTCATTGCCTTCGGCGGCGCTGGGCCGCTCCATGCTTGTTTTATTGCCGAACAATTGGGAATTCGAAAAATCTTGCTCCCTGATTTTGCCGGAGTTTTTTCCGCTCTGGGCGCCGCGCTTGCAGATTATCGGTATGATTTTGTTCAGGCGCATCCTTGCAAAATGAGCTCCGTCACAGAAAAGGAGATGGAGAAGGTTTTTTACGAATTGATGGTCAGGGCCTCGGCCAAATTGCAAGATCTGCCCGCCTTGAGTCTGAAAGTGGAACGATCATTGGATTTGAGATACGTAGGTCAGTCTTTCGAGATCAACGTGCCCCTGAATTCTCAGGCCAAAGATCGGGTCTCCAAGGAAGAAGCGGTTGAGCAATTTCATCGGCTCCACGAAGAATTATACGGCTACTGTGATCGAAAAGAACCGGTTGAGCTCGTGAACCTGCGCCTTAGCTGCTTCGCCCTTACCCCCAAACCCCGATTGGTTAGTAAAAAAGGAACTACGGATAAAAGCCGAACGCATAGAATTGCCTGCATCTTCTCCCCCACGAAAAGACAAAAGGAAGAATATACTTTTGTCGATAAGGCCTCCCTCAGACTCGGTGAGAAGATTATCGGTCCAGGCATCGTCCTGAGCCCCAATTCAACCGCGATCATTCCGCCAGGATGGCAGGGGCTGGTGGACGAGGACGGAACCATCTTTCTGGAAAAAGGACGGGAAGAATGAAGGTCGATCCAATTAAGCTGGAAATCATCAAGAACTCCTTGATCGGAGTCACCGAGGAGATGGGCATTGCCCTTAAAAAGTCTTCTTACTCCCCCAATATCAAAACGAGAGAGGATCATACCTGTTCCATTTTTAATCACAAGATGGAAATGGTAGCTCAGACCGCCCACCAGATTGGCCATCTGGGAGCTTTTACCAACATCCTGAAGAATACCATGAAGGAGCATCGGATCGATGAACTGAAGCCCGGGGATACGATCGTGGTAAATGATCCTTATCGGGGAGGAACACACCTGCCTGACATTATCATGATTTCTCCCGTATTCTACAAAAACCGGCTCTGGGGTTTTGTGGCCAACCTGGCACACCATTCAGATGTTGGAGGAATTGCCCCTGGAAGCGTTCCGGGGAATACCACGGAGATTTATCAGGAAGGGATCCGCATCCCCTCGATCAAACTTTTTAAATCCGGGGTTCTGCAAGAAGACCTTTTAAAAATGATTCTGGCCAACGTGCGGACTCCGGAAGAAAGAAAAGGGGACCTGCAGGCGCAGATTGCCGCCAACAACCTGGCGATTCGCCGGATCAGCGAATTGATCGAACGATATGGGTTTGATGAACTCGGCTTTTATGCCGAAGAAACCATCCGTTATGCCGAACGGAGGATGCGTGCGGAAATCGAAAAGTTGATTGAGGGGGAATATACAGGTGTGGATTATCTGGATGATGATGGAATTACAGACGATCCCGTGAGGATCGCCGTTACCATTAGAAAACAGGGTGATCAAATCGAATTTGACCTATCAGAATCCTCCCCCCAAAGGAAAGGACCAACCAATTGTACTTCCTCGATGGCTTTATCCTTGATTATGTACACTTTGCGATGTCTTACCGACCCGGACATCCCGCAAAGCGAGGGATGCTACCGGCCTGTGAAGTTAACCATTCCAGAGGGAAAGGCGCTTAACTGCCGATTCCCTGCCGCCATAGCCGGAGGATGGGAAATCAGCCGGCGGTTGATTGATGCGGTCTCCCGGGCTTTGCTCAAAGCCATGCCCAACCGGGTTCCGGCGGGATCTAATGGAGCCATGAACCAGATCACCTTTGGAGGGAAATACCCAGACCGAGATGCGCGTTTTGCTTACTACGAGACCAATGGAGGAGGTTTTGGAGCCAGGCCGGATAAGGATGGGATGGATGGAGTCCACTCTGTGTCCAACACGAAAAACACTCCGGTTGAGGAGCTTGAACTTTTTTATCCGATTTTCATAAAGAAATATGCCTTGAGGGAAGACTCTGAAGGACCCGGGATGTTCCGGGGAGGGTTGGGGATATGCCGGGAGATTCAATTCCTTACCGATGTTACCTTTGCCATCATGTCAGACCGGCAGAAGTTTAAACCATGGGGAATTGATGGAGGAGGCGAAGCTCAGGGTTCAGAGTTCTGCCTTCTCTCCGGTTCGGAAAAAAGAACCCTCCGGACGAAAACCACAGCGATGGCCAAGGCTGGAGATACCCTGGTCATTCACACGGCGGGTGGAGGAGGCTTTGGAGATCCTGAGAAACGTCCTCGAGAAATGATTAAACGCGACCTGGAGGAAGGGAAAATCAGCTTGGAGAGAGCAAAAGAAATTTATGGATGGCAGTAAGAAACAGTAAAAAGTAGGGGGTGAGGGGTAAAAAAGAATATTTTCTCCTTACACTTTCCACTCACACCTTACAACTCCCAACTTACATTCACTCTCTCTCGATAATCAGGTTTAGATCTTCGTCAATGTGGAAGCGGGAATGGAAGCCGACTATGGTAGTGGACTCCCTTTCCTCAATGATGGCTGGTCCGGGAAATGTTGACCCCGGCGCCAGGCTATATCGATCATAAACTTTGGTCGCCACAAATTCGCCCTCTTCCGGATAGTACGCTTTTCTCTTGCCTTTGATCCCGGAAAGCTCGTCGGTGGATCGTTTCCCGGAATACTGGATTTTCAAGCTGGGAGAAGGACAACTCGCCCTCAATCTCCACGTGAGAACCTGGATGGGAGAATCGGTCAAGTGGCGGCCAAAGGCCAGCTCATAGCTCTGGTAAAAATCTTCCACGATTCTCGGAAGATTTTCTGATCCAAGCCTTCCCCCAGGAAGGGGGGAAGGAATCTCGTAAAATTGTCCCACATAGCGCATATCCGCCGATCTCTCGAAAAAGATCTCCCGGTGATCGACCCCTGTGGATAGGAGCGCCTCCGCGCCCTCATTCTCCATTTCTCCAAAGATATGGTTCACCTGTTCCCAGTCCAGTTTGTCCAACCGAGCCATATGACTTCGGACATAATCGACAGCCAAGGGGGCGACGAGCAAACCTAGGGCCGATGCTGTTCCTGCGGCGGCGGGGCAGATAATCTTTTTTAATTTCATGATTTCGGCGATGCGGAAGGCATGGATTGGACCGGCGCCTCCGAAGGCCATGAGGACATACTTTCTGGGGTCCTTTCCTTTCTCGGTGATATGGATACGGGTGGCCATGGCCATGTTCTCGGTAACGATCTTGTTCATCCCTATGGCAGCCTCTTCAACGCTGACCCCTAAAGGATCCGCTAATTTCTCTTTCAGGGCCTTCCGGGCGGCATCCAGTTTCAACGACATTTCCCCGCCCAGAAAATATTGGGGGTTGAGATAGCCCAGAAGGAGAGCTGCATCGGTGACCGTGGGATGCTCTCCGCCAAAGCCATAGCAAGCGGGACCAGGAGATGCCCCGGCGCTTTCCGGCCCCACTTTCATCAAGCCAAGTCGATCAATATAACCTACAGACCCCCCCCCAGCTCCAATCTCAATCATCTCAATGGCCGGAACCTTTAAACTGAAGCCGCTTCCTTTCTGGAAACGGCTCAGCCGAGCCGCTTCGAATTCCCGGGAATAGGAAGGTTTCCCGTCATGGATCAGGCAGATCTTGGCTGTGGTGCCGCCCATATCAAAGGAGATTAGATCCTTTATCCCCAGCGAAGCAGCATGGAAACTGGAGACCAAGGCCCCCGCTGCCGGTCCCGATTCACAAAGGCGGATAGGGAACTCTTCGGCCATATTTACGCTGGTAATGCCTCCGCTGGATAACATAATGTATAAAGCACCCCGAAACCCTTTGGCTTTCAGTTGGGAATCAATCCGCCTCAGGTATTGCTTCATCAGCGGCTGCACATAGGCGTTGGCCATGGTGGTAGAGGTCCGTTCGTATTCCCGAATTTCCGGATTCACTCGGCTGGAAATAGAGACGTGAAACTGGGGAAATTCTCTTTTCAGTAAATCCAGAATCTTGTTTTCATGGTCGGGGTTCATATAAGAATGAAGCAGGCAAATCGCCACCGCAGTGACCCCTTGATCTTTCAGATACCAGGCAACTTGGCGGACCTCCTCCAAGTCAAGATCCACCAGGACTTCCCCGTCCCGCATCACCCTTTGGGTAACCCCCCATCGCCAGTGCCGGGGGACCAAAGGCTTGGGGCGTTCCATCCGGAGGTCATAGAGTTCGTACCGGAACTCATTCCCCATTTCCAACACATCCCTGAAACCTTTGGTGGTAATCAGCCCTGTCTTAGCCCCCTTGCGCTCAATGATCGTGTTGGTCACGAGCGTCGTCCCATGAATCACGATGGAGACTTCATCCGGCGTTATCCCGTTTTTTTGCAGAATCTCCACAAACCCTGTTTCCACTGCCCGGGAAGGATCATCGGGGGTAGTCAAACATTTCCCGACCTCCATCCACCCTTTCTCCTCATCGAGGATGACGAAATCTGTAAACGTTCCTCCGATGTCGATCCCCAGTTTAAATTTAGCCAATCTCTAATCTCCCTGCAGCTTCGCGATGGACGAACCGCGAAATTTGAAATCCCCCCTCGCCCCCCTTTATAAAAGGGGGGGTTGGGGGGATTTTGATATGTAAATTATTTGGCATGTCCATAAATCTTTTGGGCTGACTCCTCCGAAATCAATCCTTCCTTCAGGTCTTCTTCTACTGCCGATCGATCCCTTTCCTTGGGTGGGCCGAATCCTCCTCCACCCGGATAGTCGATCGTCATTTTATCCCCCGGCTTAAGATAGCTCATAGATTTCGGATGAATGAATTGGCCATCATTGAGGACGATTTTTGTGGGAGTACTGGGCATTCCGCCCATAAAACCCTGGGCAGGGTGCTGATGGCGGTCGGTCAGAAGGGATACGCGGATAGGTTCCCGGGCAATCACTTCAAGAATGATCTGCTGGCCCAATCCCCCTCTAAATTTTCCCGGACCTCCAGAATCCTGGATCATCTCTTTTTTCCAGAAAATGAGGGGCATTATGCTCTCCTGGATCTCAATGGAACCACAGCTACTATTAGTTGGGAAGGGAATACAGGAAAGCCCGTCTTTATCCGGCCGCGCTCCCATCCCTCCATTGGCGAAAAGAACAGAAGAAAATTTCTCATTGTCCAGCCCCACTCCGATGAACAGGACTCGCAGAGTGGGTTGGCTTCCCGAGTCGGCGATCACTTTATCCGGAATGGCTTTTACCAAGGCACCAAAAACCGCTGCACTTAAAAAATGGCCAACAATCTGCCTGGCATTTACTGGCGCAGGAAATCGAGGATTGAGAATAGAACCCTCCGGTGCTCGAACTTTAATGGGCCGGTAAGAGCCCTCATTCTTAGGGGTAAAGGGATCCAGAGCACATTTGATCGGGTAAGTGGTATAAGCATGCGTATAGGGCATGACACAATTTAGACTACGACCAATCTGGGAAGAAGTGCCTTCGTAATCCACCTCCAGCTCGCTTCCCTTCACCGTGATCTGGCATTGAATCCGGATCGGATCATCAAACCCATCCATTTCCACAGTCTTCTCGTAAACTCCATCGGGAACTTCGAGAATGGCCTGGCGCATAATCTGCTCCGCTTTTCTCTGGATTACATCGGATAGCCCTGTGAGGTCATCCAGCCCGGACTCTTCCATGAACTCGGTCAGACGGTTCTGGCACATGGTTTGAGCCATCATTTGCGCATTCAGATCCCCCAGCACCATCTCGGGGACCCTCACGTTCGCCCGGATCATTTTCATAAGAGTTGAGTTTGATTTTCCGCCCTCATAAAGCTTAAGGGGCGGAATCCGGATTCCCTCTTCAAATAGTTCGCGGGCATCCGCTGACCAGATAGCCCCTCCAATGTCCGGGGAGTGGGCTATGGTTCCGGCAAAGGCGACCAGTTTTCTTTTGTAGAAGATGGGCATGGCCATGGTAATATCTGGGAGATGGCCAGAGGCTAACCAGGGATCATTGGTAATCACCACATCTCCCGGCTTCCATTGGTCGTTAGGGTACTCCTTCAAGAAATGTTTCATGGTATTCGGAAGAGTGGCGATGAAAGAGGGGATACTGGCCGTATTGTTAACCAGGCTATCCCCGTTGGAAGCCAAGAGCATGCAGGCATAGTCGTTCGATTCTTTCACAATGGTGGAGAAGGAAGTTCGCACCAGGGTAGCGGCTGCCTCATCAACGATGCTGATCAATCGACTCCACATGATTTCCAGGGTGATTGGATCAAACTCCTTTGGCATTTTCTTTTCCTTTAACCTCACCCTCTTCTTCACCCCTATAGGGGAAGGTTGGAAGGGGGATGGGATAAAAAGGCCCTCAAGATTCTGAGAGCTTTTTCCTATCGAAAACAATTTTCCGAAGGAAACTCAATTTTTAACTCCCTTCACCTTCCCCCCTCTCCGGAGGGCAGAGGGATAGGGTCAGGGGGATAGAATCTAAAGCTTACTCCATGGGTTTAAATCCACCGAAGTCGATGATCTTCTTCCAAAGTTTGTCCTGTTGTTCCAAATAAGCAGCCAAACCTTCAGGCCCCATGTATTCCACTACTCCCCCTTGTTTTTTGTAAAAGGCTTTGAATTCTTCCGATTCCATGGCTACCTTGAAAGCATCGTGGAGACCTTTGATGCGGTCTTTGGGAGTTCCTTTGGGAACTACGTATCCATACCAGGTGCCGACATCCAAGTCGAATCCATACTCTTTAAAAGTTGGTACATCGGGAAGAGCGAAGTTCCTCTTTGCTGAACTCACGGCCAGGATTCTGAATTTTTTTGCCTCAACATAAGGTAGGAGGGTAGATATTTCGATCAAAGAACCATCAGCATGTCCCCCGAGCAACGCCGTCACACATGGCCCGCTCCCCTTGTAGGGGATATTGGTAAATTTCACCCCCGTAGCCATTTCGATTCCGACAATTCCAATATGGTACATGGCGCCATGTCCTGAATTGGCCATCTGCACTTTTCCAGGATTGGCCTTGGCATGGTCTATAAATTCTTTAAAGGTCTTCCAGGGAGAATCTTCTTTCACGACTACCCCTGCTGGAACGCCCACCGTGTAAATAATGGGGTCAAACTTTTTGTAACTTACCCCGGTCTTAGTAGTGTATAGGGTGACCACAAGGCTGGGATTGACAATTCCTACGGTGTATCCATCCGGAGTAGCATTGGCTACAAAATTCCAGGCGATAGTCCCCCCTCCCCCAGTCTTGTTAACGATCACGGCCCCCACTCCAATGGCCTTTTCAATATGAGGTTGCAAAGTTTGGGCGCTCAGTGTCCCTCCTCCACCCGGAGCCCAGGGGATGATCAGGCTGATGGGCCGGGTGGGAAATTTTTCTTGCCCAGCGGCCCACCCGCTCAGGAGAAAAAGAAAAACCCCCAAGATCATCAGAATAGAGACCGCCTTTTTTCTACCCTTCATTGTTGCCTCCTTTCTCGAGGATTGGGATCCAGCCTCAGTCCTCTCTTTAGATTCTTACATCTTTCAGTCTGACAGTCTGAGAATTTTCTTCTAACATTTACCCGAAAGGGATGCCTAAATTCTAAATTCGAAGCACGAAATTCGAAACAAGTCCGCCTAAGGCGGATTCGAAATACAAATTATATAAACAAAAAAGTTTTGAGTTTTGAATTTTGAATTTGTTTAGGATTTCGTTATTCGGATTTCGAATTTGAAACCAAAAATATCAAATATCTCTGACTAGATTTTCTCCAGCAGTTTCTTTCTCTGCTGTTTCACCCCGCTGAAAACGTTCATAAAGATAAATATCAAGGCAAAGGTAAGAATCGTGGCTGAGATAGGCCGCTGGATGAAGATGGAAAAATCGCCGTGAGACTTGATGAGAGATTGGCGGAAAGCCTCCTCCAGGAAGGGGCAAAGGATATAGGCCATGACCAGGGGGGCAGGTTCGAACCCGGTTTTTTTCATCAGGTAACCCACCAGGCCAAAAAAGATCATGACGTTCAGCTCGGCCAGACTATTATTGTTGGCGTAGCCCCCCACGAAACAGAAAAGAAGGATCAAGGGAAAGAGGATCCCGTAGGAAATTTTGAGAACCCGAACCCAGATCCCGATCAGTGGCAGGTTGAGAATGAGGAGCATGATGTTGCCGATGTACATACTGGCAATGGTGCCCCAGAAGATATCGGGGTTGTTTTTAATCAGAAGGGGTCCGGGGGTTACCCCGTGAATGATAAAGGCCCCTACGATAACCGCCATTACGGCGCTAGTCGGAATTCCCAGAGTTAAAACCGGGATGAAGTTTCCGGCGCAGGCGGAATTATTAGCCGATTCCGGACCGGCAACGCCCTCGATGGCCCCTTTCCCGAACCGCTCGGGATTTTTGGAAAAACGCTTCTCCATGGCGTAAGAGACAAAGGAGGAGATGGTATTGCTGGGTCCCGGAATCACCCCCAGAACGAACCCGATCAAAGAACCCCGGGCTATAGGCCATGCAGAAGCTCTCCAGTCCTGCCGATTAGGAAGAAGTCCCTTAATTTTAGTATCAAAAACCCGCCGAGTAAACACTTGTTCCAGATTGAGCATAACTTCGGCTATACCGAACAGGCCCATCAATACCGGGACGAGTCCGATGCCGTCATAGAAATCAGGTATCCCGAAGGTAAAACGGAAAACCCCGGATATATCAATCCCCACCATCCCGATAAACAGGCCAACGAGGGCGATGATAAAAGCTTTGATCAAGGACCCCGAGCTCAGGTAGCTGAGAATGGTCAAGCCCAGCACCATAACGGAAAAGATCTCCGGTGGACCAAATTTTAAAGCGAACTCGGCCACCGGCGGGGCGATCAGCGTCAGGAAAAAGACCCCCACGGTCCCGGCAATGAATGAACCAAAGGCCGAGATGCCCAGTGCGGGTCCCGCCCTTCCCAAACGGGCCATTTGATACCCATCGATACAGGTAATGGCCGCCGCCGCTTCACCTGGGATGTTCACCAAAATCGCAGTAGTGGAGCCGCCATACATGGCCCCGTAAAAAATCCCCGAGAGCATGATGATAGCCGTGGCCGGAGGCAAAGTGAAAGTAACGGGCAGGAGTAGGGCAATGGTTGCTGCCGGCCCAATCCCGGGCAGGACCCCGATCAGCGTTCCCACGAAACAGCCCACCAGGCAAAGGCTGAGGTTCAGGGGAGTGATAGCAATGCTAAAGCCAGTTAGAATATTCTGGAAGATTTCCATCAGCTTAAAACCCAATGAGGGGTATGGGCATGGGAATTTTCAGCCAGACCTGGAATAAGTAGTAAGCCACAAAAGCGGTTATCCCGGAAAAAAAGAGGCTTACTGTCCAGCCATACTTTCCCAGAAATTTACTCAGAAAGAAAATAAAAACACCGGTGGAAAGAGCAAAGCCTATGAGCGGGAGGAGGTAGCGATAACCCAGCAAAGCCGCAAACCCGACGATGATTCTCTTGGGGGCTTCTTTGCTGGAGAAAAAAGAGGCTGGGGAGGCTTCACCCTTATTCTTTTTCCAGAAGGCCTGTAGAATCAGACTCCCTGCGAGGGCCATTAAAAGAATGGAAGCTAGCAGGGGGAAAAGGCCCCCACCCGGTGATCGAAAGGACCCGATGGGATAGGTAAGAGATTTTAAAAAAATCCCCAATCCCAGAAGAAATAAAATGATACCACTGAGGCGATCAAGATTTTTCATGGGAATTCCTTGTTAACTGAATGGTCCCGAGTAATTCTCCCATCAATGGCCATAATATTAAATTGATGATCCTTTGTCAAGGTTTTAGCGAAGACATTGGGGAAGGATTACTCTGGCATCTTAAAGTCTTCATAAGATTCCTAAAAGCCCTTTTCTTACCGATTCTTTTCCTTGCTTTATGGTTATGAATTTTCTATGATCTAAAAAATTATTTGCCGAAGGGGCCGATATGAGGATCCAAATTACTCTCACCACCTCTGAAGCCAAAAAAATGATCGCCAAAGGGATCAAGGCTCACCCAAGAGTCCAGCAAGTGAGGAAAAAAGGAACGATCATCCTAAAAGGGGGAACAACGGTTTCGGCCATCTCCGAAGAATTGTGTGGAAGACCCATGAAGATTTCCGGCATGATCACCCCGAAGGGAACTCTGACTTCCAAATTCAAACAAGAAATCGATCTCCCCCATGCCCTCCTTCTCCGGGGAGACAAGGTCCTTTCCCTCGACTCCAAAGAGGTCTGGGAGAAGGAAACTCCCCGCTTCACCCCCAACGACCTGGTCATCACCGGGGCGAACGCTTTTGACGCCTATGGCCACGCGGTCCTCATGGCCGGGACCTTCGCCGGCGGAAATTCTCTGCCGGCCTTTCAGTCCATGCTTATCGAAGGGGTTCCCTTCCTCATCGCCGCCGGATTGGAGAAACTGGTCCCAGGCAACCTCTGGGAAGTGATCCCGATGGCCGGTCGGAAGAAAGTGGATCTCTCTTATGGAATGGCTGTGGGGCTGATACCGGTCTTCGGGACCATCTTTACCGAGGTGCAGGCCATTGAAACCCTGGCCCAAGTTAAAGCCTTGGTCATCGGGAAGGGAGGAATCCACGGAGCCGAAGGGGGTTCCACCCTCCTGGTAGACGGCCCCAAGAAGGAGATTTTAAAAATTGATGGACTCTATCAGAAATTGAAAGGAGCCGACTTAAGCGGAGAGCCTCGCAATCTCATTCCCTGCACCCGGGGAAACCTCTTCTGTAAAAACCACATCCGGTGCCTTTACAAACAGGGACTTAGGGAATAGGGGCAAGCACCAAATCCCAAGCACCAAATAATTTCCAGTGGACAAATTCCCAAATTCCAAACAAAAGTCGTTTTGGCCATTGGAAATTGGGGTTTAGGATTTATTTGGGATTTGGAGCCTGAGATTTGGAATTGATAGGCGAAGAGGAAAGATCATGAAGCTATTTCAGTCCATCCAGATCGGACCATGGGTAAGAGGGGACGGGGTAATAAGAGGGGACGTTGGTTCAAAAGCAACTTATTATTGACAATGGACTTGGTTAAGGGTAATTTGGGATCATGCCAAGACAGTCGAGACTGGATGCACCAGGGACATTACACCATGTAATGGGCCGAGGGATTGAAGGGGCCAAGATCTTCCAAACTCGAGAAGACCGGGAAGATTTCCTGGCGCGTTTGGGTGAGCTTTGCGGGGTTGGAGCCTTAAGAGTTTACGCCTGGGCTCCGATGGATAGCCATCTCCTGATTAAAAGTGGAAGCCAGAGGCAGAGACGGTTAGTGGTGAGGGTGAGGGAGATGTTTTGCCGGGAAGCTGTTAAGAAGTATGGGTATTCCGGTGCCAGGGTGGCGCGTTGTCTGGGAGTAACGGCTTCCTTGGTCAATCGTTACGCGAGTTCTGAAAAGTTGATCGCAATGGATCAATAATAATGAAAAGTTGCCTTTGAATCAACGTCCCCTAAATACGTCCCCTAAATGGCGTTCAACCTCGTCCCTTACATTGCCCTCTGGATTTTCGGATGAGATGGAGTATCCGACCAGACGCGGCAGGAAACGGTTGACTGCCGCCCCTGAGCTTCCAGTTGTTGGCCTATCAATTAAATTGACAAAATCATATCGATAATGATATTGTAATACACAATAAATCGATGGAGGTTTTAGCATGCAAATGGTAACTGTATCGCCAAAATATCAAGTCGTTATCCCAAAAACAGTAAGGGAAGCATTGAATCTTCGCCCTGGTCAAAGAATGCAGGTTGTACAATATAATGGGCGGATCGAATTTATACCGGAACGAGACCTTAAAGAACTCCGCGGATTCCTAAAAGGCATAAATACGGAATTCAAACGAGAGGAAGATAGAGTATGAATATCGTCGATTCTTCCGGCTGGCTTGCATACTTCGCAGATGAGCCTAATGCCAAGCACTTCCTAACCCCTTTGAATGATGCGGCTTCGCTTGTTGTCCCAACGGTGACGATATATGAGGTCTTCAAGGTAGTTCTTCGAGAGTCCAGTGAGAATGATGCGCTACAAGCGGCTGTTGCTATGCAAAAAGGAACGGTTGTGGATCTAACAGCCCCACTTGCGATGGCCGCTTCAAAGCTCAGCCTGGTGCATAATCTTCCAATGGCCGACAGCATTATTCTCGCAACAGCAAAGGAATTCAATGCCATCCTCTGGACTCAGGATTCAAATTTTAAAAATATAAAACATGTGAAGTATTTCCCTAAGAAATAAGGGAATGGCCAACCTGCCGGTGCACCCGCCAGGTGTTACGCTGTCGCTACCCACCTGCTGGGGACTTATGCCGTTACCCTATTTCAATCCGAAATCAACGGCGCCTCAGAAACCCGATCTTACCGCTTTGGTGAAACCTTTAATCAGGGTTTTCTTTACTATTGTCTGGTGAGCCAAGTCGGTTTCTACTAAACTTTATTTGCTTTCTCCCTTAAGCTCTTTGCGGTCAGTTCTGCACCTTTACTTCTTCGCTCTGTGCTTTTAGGTTTAGGCCCTTCAGTACTTCGGGGTTGAGGACGTTTTCCGGAACCTTTCCTTCAAAGAACGCGATAATTTTCTTCACCGTTTCCATGGCCATGGAGTAAGAAGCTTGCCGGCTCAATCCGGCGCTGTGGGGCGTGCACACCACATTTTCCAACTCGATGAGCGCCCGGAATTTGGGAGGCTCTTCGTTGAACACATCCAATCCAGCTCCGGCAATCCATCCATTCGTAAGCGCCTTGTATAAGGCCTGCTCATCCACCACTTCCCCCCGGGCGGTATTGATGAGAAAGGCTGTCGGCTTCATCAGCTTCAGCCGCTCCTCCCTGATCATCAAGCGGGTGGAGTCATCCAGGGGAACATGGATGGTTACATAGTCGGCCATCTGCAGAAGTTCCTCTTTGGAGTAGTAAGGGATGTTATATTTCTTTTGGAACTTAGGATAATCCACGATGTCGTTGGCAATGGTCTCGACCTCGAACCCCTGGAGCCTCTGGGCCACTTTTTTTCCGATATTGCCCAGCCCGATGATCCCTATGGTTTTTCGGAAAAGGTCCTCTCCCCCTCCCCGATTGTAGATGCCCTTGCGCATCTCCCGGTCTTTTTTGGCGATCTGTTTGGATACGGCCAGCATCAACCCGATGGCCATGTCGGCCACGGAACTGGCATTGGACCCCGGGTTGTGGGTCACAACGACCCCTTTTTCGATAGCGGCTTTCAAGTCGCTCCCTTCGAACCCCGCGCTGCGAATGGCGATCATCTTCAGGCGGTCGGCGCTCATGATAATCTTTCGCGTCGCCGGAAACATGGCCGTTACGATAATTGCATCGGCCCCCTGGATTACCCGGCAGATTTCATCTTCCTGGGCCGGGGACACCCGGTCATAATCCTTCTCCTCCACGGTAAACCCGGCTTGTTCCAGGGTTTGAACGGGCTCCCTGGAAAGATCGGCAAATTTTTTGGTCATGATCAATACTTTAGGCATCTTTTATTTCCCTTCAAAACTCGGAATCATATCGGATCCGTTTTTCAGCAGAATGATCTCCGCCTTCTGTCCGTGTTTCGCCAGAGCCATCTTAATGGCTTGCTCAACCGTATCTGCTCTTTGGGTAAACATCTCCTTCAGCGTCTTATCATCAATATTCTCGCTCACCAGGATCAAATCCGACCTTTTCAGACAGCGGGAAAACAACCAGGCCTTAGAGGCCCCAATGCTGTACCCTTCCCGGATAAAGCGATCGATCACATCTTGAGGACAGGAGGCTTCCGACATCCATTCGTAGAAACCGCGCGCCCCTACCCCGTCCTTACATTCAGCCGTGAGGATCACCGTTCCGCCTTCCTTCACCGCCAGCTCAGAGGCAGCCATGGATTTCTGGGACTGGTAAAGATCGATGTCTTTGGGATACCCTCCCGGGCTGGTAATGACCACATCCACTGGATGGGGAACCTTTACTTCATAAATCTCCCGGCTGGCTTTTACCCCTTCAAACCAGGCTTTTTCCACATCTCCGGCCACCACCTGGGTGATCTCCTTGTGATGGTTCTGCACGGTGTTCAGGATGAAATCCGCCTTGGCCATCTTGGCCGCCTCGAGTGCGTTCTCGTGAAATTTATTCCCTTCCACCCAGCCCATAGCCGGTTTGTCGGAACGCATATTAAAGCCGTGATGTTGTTTCAAGGTGGCCAGGCTGGCAATTCCGGGGAGGACACTTTTTCGCCCTCCCGAAAACCCGGCGGCCTGATGGGGGGCGATGGTAGCCGTAAGGATTTTCACTTCCGCCTCCCAGAAAAGCCGGTTGATCACCACCGGGATCCCACCCCTGGTCTTCCCCAGGTCCACCATGATCTTGTCGTCCTGACAATGGTGGTTTATGACCTTGAACCGCTGAACGATCTCCTTCCCCAGCATCCCCTCTATCTCTTCCCTGGTGTTGTCTCGGTGGGTACCGGTGGCCACCAGGAAAAAAACCTGATCGTCTCCCATTCCCGCTTCTTTCAACTCCCGGAGGAGATGGGGCAGAAGCTTGTAGGTGGCCGTGGAGCGGGTAATATCGTTGACCACGATCGCCGCATTCTTCTTCCCCCGGGCAATTTCCTTTAGCCTCTTTGTCCCGATGGGATTTTCCAGCGCCTTTTTGACCTCCCCGGCTTCATCCTTCAAACCCATTTTGTATTGCGGCATGAGAGTGGCAAGATAATTCTTTTTCGGGATCTTGACTTCGATCTCTTTTTTCCCATAGGGAATCTTTTCTATGCGATAATTTTCAGCCACTTTGTCCTCCGTTCCAAAACTTGGAAAATAAGGGCATTGGATCAATATCATCCTGCTAAGCATATCGATCAAGAATACTCCGGCCTCGTTTAAGGCGTCGGTATAGGGAAATGCCCATGGAGATGATGATCAGTAAAATTCGGATAATCTTTGGCGGATTGACCCTGAACGATGCCTGGATGCCAGGCCAGGAAAATCAGTACCGCCAAAATAAAGATGAATCCCTTCTTGGTCATCTCCGTCTTCCTCCTTGTTTGATTTATTTGGGCGTTATTCCTAATGATGGGGTTCCCCTTTATTTATTTTCGTCTTGATCATAGTTTTTTTTAAAAAAATGTCAAGAAATTTAGACTGGGGTTTGCCCCCTTCACTTTCAATTTTCACGTGTAAGTTCGGAGCGGTTGGCCAGAATGAGCGGAGTGGGCCTCCATGATTTCAGAATGATAGTCAGGACCCGGCCCGGACGGGAGGGGGAATCTCTCGGGAGCACAAGGCAGTAGTTCTTTCATGGGTAAGGGCGGGGCTTCCGCCGAAGATGCTCCGCCTTCCTACGATCCCGCCTTTTCTTTGCGGAAGAAAAGCACGGGCTATGGTCCAATCTTGTTCCCGCCTGTGCTCCCTCTTTCATCCCCTTCCTGTCCGGGCTTCGTCTATCACTGTGAATTCATTAATTTATCAAAAGTGAAGGGGCGAGAGTTTTTTTCTCTTTGACAAATGTTCTCTTATCAGGGTAAAAATTATAATTGATTAAAATAGCCACAGAGAAAACAGAGCTCACAGAGTTTTTAAAACCATGATTAAGAAAAAGTAAAGAATAAGTGTCAAGCGTCTAAAGTGATTCCGCCGCAGGCGGACTAAAATTTAAAAAGGAAATTACTATACAATCAAGTTATTAACACCCCCACCCTAACCCTCCCCCATCCAGGGGGAGGGAATTAGGGATCCCTTAAGTATCCCCCCTCCCTGGCGGGAGGGGGATGGGGGGAGGGGGATAAAAAAGGAAATTACTATACAATCAAGTTATTATCCTCAAAGATAAGAGGGGAAAAGTATTTATGAAAATTCCGGAAAAATACCGGCGGCGATTGATGGGTTTGATTCCTGTCGAACGGATTAAAGCCTGGACGATTTCCCGCCCGCCGAAATCTCTCCTTCAGGAATTGCTCAGTTACGAAGGACTTACCCCCACTCTATCCGATATCCTGGATTCCATGGGTATTGCCGGGGCAATTCCCGGTTCGATTTTAAAGCCGGTCATTCCCGGGAAAAAAATTGCTGGACCGGCAGTGACTCTAAAATACCTTCCCGAACGCTTGACCCCGGCTCAATCGTTTCACGAGAGAGCCAAGGCCAAATTAGCCGACCGCGATGCTTATGCCCTGACCGAGCCAGGCGATGTAGTTGTCATCGACGGCGGAGGAAGAGGAGAGATATCCTCCATGGGCGGCCTATCCACTTTGATGGCTAAAAAATATGGCTTGGCCGGTAATATTGTTGATTGCGGTGTGCGCGACGTTGGGGAGATGATAAAATTGGATTTCCCGGTTTGGTCCCGGGGAATCACCCCCATCACGGGGAAATTTCGCCTTGAAGCATTGGAAGTGAACGGCCCTGTTGTTTGCGGCTGGGTTCAAGTCATTCCAGGCGACCTGGTTGTGGCCGACGATTCCGGCGTAGTCATCGTCCCTCAAAATTTCATTGGGGTTGTGGTGAAACAGGCCATCGAAGTTTTCCAGAGGGAAAACCGGCTCATGGAAGCTATTGAAGAAGGGTCTTCGATAGACGAGATAAAAAAAATTCTTGATCCGAAAAAATGGTAAGAATACAGGGTGTAGGGTGTAGAAAGATAAATGTTGAGAAAAATGGTAACGGATGACGCGGGTTGCGGGTTGCGAGTTGGCATTTTTAAACTTTAAATTTTTAACTTTCTTTACTACTTGCGCCTAACGACTTACGCCTGACGTTTTTTAGGAGGATGTTTAAGTGGCTTTAGAACTAATGCGCGGAAATGAGGCTATCGCCGAAGGGGCCATCCGCGCCGGGTGTCGATTTTACGCGGGCTATCCCATCACTCCCCAGAATGAACTCTTTGAATACATGGCCAGGCGGCTGCCCCCGGCGGGAGGGACTTTCCTGCAGTGCGAAAGTGAAGTGGCCGGGATCAACATGATTTGGGGTGCGGCCTGCACAGGCGCGCGGGCCATGACTTCTTCATCCGGACCGGGGATCAGCCTAATGTCCGAAGGACTGACCACCTTGGCCGCAGGACAGCTTCCCTGCGTAATAGTGGATGTTACCCGGGCAGGTCCAGGTTTGGGTCGCATCGCTCCGGCCCAATCCGACTACCGGCAGGTAACCAAAGGCGGCGGACACGGGGATTACCAGAGTATCGTCCTTGGTCCGGCTTCCACTCAGGAGATGGCCGACCTGGCCACCTTAGCTTTTTACCTCGCCGATCTTTACCGCAACCCGGTAATCGTTCTGATGGACGGAATGCTGGGACAGATGATGGAACCCGTGGATTTTGACCTGGTGAAACCCCTGCCGGTTCCCGATAAACCCTGGACTTTACGCGGTAAAGGGGATAAACCCCGCAAGGTGATCTATGCCGCCCCTTTTGATGATCCCGGTCTCATTCAGCTCAATCAAGAGCTTGCCGAAAAATACCGCCAGATTGAAGAAAAGGAGCAGCGCTGGGAAGAAATATTTGTCGATGGAGCAGATCTCGTTGTAGTGGCTTTCGGAAGTGCGGCTCGCGTGGCCCTGGATGCTGTTCAGACCGCCCGGGCCGAGGGATTAAGGGTGGGAATGATCCGACCGGTCACCCTCTGGCCCTTTCCCCGTAAAGCCTTTGCTAAACTCCGGAAAACGGCCAAGGCTTTCCTCGACGTCGAAATGAACGCCGGCCAGATGCAGGAAGACCTTGAGCGGGTATTAGGCCCGGATATTCCCATTTATCACCTCGGACAGGGGGGAGGGAAAATCATTTACCCGGATGAAGTATATGAAGAAATAAAGAAGTTGATGAAGTAGAACTCGGTGAAATCCGAAATCCGAATGTCGAAATCCGAAATAAATTCCGATGTTCCAAATTCAAAACGCAAAACTCACCACTGAGTAAAGGTTTTGGTCATTCGAATTTTGAAATTGTTTCGAGTTTCGTAACACTTTAGTTATTTGAAAAAAGGAGTTAAGCAAGGGCCAAGTGTTTCCAGGGCCCGGGGGCCAGACCGGCCCGCTTGGAATCATAAGGCGCCGATTTCTCCGTGGATAGGGTGGGGAAGATACCCCCCACCTCCTATGGAGGAAACAAACTTTGATCCTCCTGGCCAAGAGGAATCCCGACCGATGCTTCCGACGCGTTCCGCTCCGGCCCCCGGGCCCAAACAGGGGCGGTCACACAATTTTTTCAGAACTCTAAGCTGATACTGAGTTTCGAATTTCGTAATTTATTATTTGGTTGGAGGTTTTTCGTTCTTGAAAAAAATCTTTGGAAAGCCTGAAGCACTAACCGACTTCCCATACCCTTATTGTGCGGGGTGTGGCCATGGCATTGTTCAGCGCCTGGTAGGGGAAGCTATGGACGACCTGGACATCGTTGGTAAAGCCATCGGGGTCACTTCCGCGGGTTGTTCGGTGCGCAATTGGAAGCAATTTGCCTGTGATATGACCATGGGCTTGCACGGCCGCGGTCCGGCAGTGGCCACCGGCTTAAAACGAACCGCTCCCGAATGCCTTATTTTCACTTATCAGGGAGATGGAGACCTGGCTGCTATCGGCACAGGGGAGATTGTCCACGCCGCAGCCCGGTGCGAGCGAATTACGGTGATCTACGTCAATAACGCCGTCTTCGGGGCCACGGGCGGCCAGCAGGCTCCCACTACCCTTCTGGGCCAGAAGACCACCAGTTTTCCCGGGGGGCGAGACCCGCGGACCGGCGGCTATCCGTTGAAGATGGCGGAAATGCTCGCCGGTGTTTCACCGGAAGCCTACATCGTCCGTGTCTCCATTCATGACGTGAAGCATATCAACCAGGCAGCCAAAGCCATCCGCCGGGCTTTTGAAGTTCAGATGCGCGACGAAGGCTTCGCCCTGGTTGAATGTCTATCCATGTGCCCCACGCAGTGGAAAGTAACGACCCTGGAATCGTTGAAATGGATTGAGCAAAAAATGATCCCTTATTATCCACTGGGAGAATTTGCCACTCCTAAAAGCAATTAAAAAAACATATTCACCGCAGAGATCGCAGAGACCGCAAAGGATGATAGAAAAAAACTATTGGCGGGTAACAAGGACAAGTGACAAAACTGAATCTCGTTTGGTCTCTTACTCCTTGGTTCCTATCTCTGCGTGCTCTGCGATCTCTGCGGTAAAAATTTTTTGCAATGGAGCTTATTTTGCACGAATCAGTAATCATGTCGGGGTTTGGGGGGCAAGGTATCCTGCTTATGGGGCAGCTTCTTTGCTACGCCGGGATGCACGAAGGATTAAGAGTCACCTGGATGCCCTCCTATGGACCGGAAATGCGCGGAGGGACAGCCAACTGCACGGTGATGCTCTCCTCAGAGAGGGTCGGTTCACCGGTAACCCGTAAGCCTTCTTCTCTGGTAGCCATGAATAAGGCTTCCCTGGATAAATTTGAAGCCGCCGTTCAGCCGGGGGGATTCCTGGTAATTAATTCCTCTCTTGTAGAGAGGGATTGCCAGAGGAAAGACCTTAAGGTTATCCGGGTTCCGGCCAATAAAATTGCCGAAGAAGCTGGAACCCTCCAGGTAACCAATATGGCGGCTCTGGGCGCTTATGTGGCGGGGAAAGGGGCTGTTTCCCTTGATTCGGTCATCATTGCCCTGCGGCGGATGGTCCCGGCCCACCGGAAAGAGTTGCTGGCCGTAAATGAAGAAGCCCTTAGAAGAGGGGCCGAGGTTGCCGCAGCACAAAAGAAAAAATAGAAGTCAGAATACAGATGTCAGAAGTCAAAATTTTTAAGCGTGAGAGCGCAAGGCGGTAGGGCGTGAGGAGGGTAAAAAGTTTGAAAATGCCCTTTTCCGTCATTCCGGCCCCGTATCAAGTACGGGGTAAACTCCAGCCGGAATCCAGTATTTTCAAATGCTTATAAATATCCTGGACTCCGGTTTTCACCTGTCTGCCAGGCACAGGCAGGCCGGAGTGACGACTTTTTATCCCATTTTCGTCATTCCCGCGAAAGCGGGAATCCAGTAAAACCAAGCAGTTCTGTACTCCTGCTTTCGCAGGAGTGACGGCTTTTCCGTCTTTTTACGACTCCATCAAGTATTGAGTCTTAAGAATTCATGTCCTTAGATTTACAACTCACAACTCACGCTTTTAGGAAAGCTAAATGGGAAAAATATTGATCGACCAAGAACGTTGTAAGGGATGCCAATTTTGCCTGGATACCTGTCCGAAAAAGCTCATCCACATCTCCGAGGAATTCAACGAGAAGGGCTATCACTTTGCCCTCTTCAAAGAGTCGGAGGAATGTAGCGCATGTACGATGTGTGGCCGGATCTGTCCGGATATGGCTATTGAAGTGTATAAGTAATATAAGACAGAGGTCAGAGGTCAGAGGTCAGAGGTCAGAGGTCAGAGGTCAGAGGTCAGAGGTCAGAGGTCAGAGGTCAGAGGTCAGAGGTCAGAAGCAAGAAGGAGAAAAAGGAGGTAATGCCATGAACTTTCCGAAAATCTATCGCCTTCGCCAGGCTTTCGACCGCACAGCGGTCAACGACATTCCGGGAACTGTCCAGGGGGAACTTAAAAGGCTCGCTCTGGAAAAGACCATCAAACCCGGACAGCGGGTTGCTCTAACAGCGGGTAGCCGCGGAGTGGCCAACATCGCCATAATCTTGAAGGCCGCCGTGGAATATCTCCGATCCCTCGGGGCAAAACCCTTTATATTTCCCGCTATGGGAAGCCACGCGGGAGCCACGGCTGAAGGACAGACCGACCTTCTGGCCCATTATAACGTAACGGAAGCTTTCACCGGAGCTCCGGTTCTTTCCTCCATGGAAGTCGTGGAAATAAGTAAAACCGAAGATGGAGTTCCTGTATTCATTGATAAGCATGCTTCTCAAGCTGACTTGATTATCGTTATCGGCCGCATCAAGCCCCACACGAAATTCAAAGCTCCTATTGAAAGCGGACTGATGAAGATGATGGCCATCGGCATGGGCAAACAAAAAGGCGCCGAATACTACCACAAGGCAGCTATCCAGTATTCCTTCTACAAAATCATCGTCGACGCCGGACGGGAGGTGTTGAAAAAAGCGCCTGTTATCTGCGGCCTGGGCATCGTGGAAAACGGCTATGACGAAACCGCTCGCATTGTAGCCATGAAACCGGATGAGCTGGAGATTAAGGAAGAAGAGCTTCTGGTCCTGGCCAAGGAAATGATGCCTCGTCTCCCTTTCAATGAAATTGATCTTTTAATCGTCGATGAGATGGGCAAAGACATTAGCGGCACAGGGATCGACCCGAATGTTACCGGGCGGAATCGAGATATCTTGGGGGTCTTCCCTCACCCTGTCAACGTAAAGCGCCTCTTCGTGCGGGACCTGACTTCTAATTCCGGCGGGAATGCCACCGGCATAGGCCTGGCTGACCTTACCACCAAGAGGCTGGTTGATAAAATCAACTATCAGGCTACCTATATGAACTGCATTACCGGCATTAGTCTGGAAAAGGCTGCGGTTCCCATGCACTTCGAGACCGATCAGGATGCCATTAAAGTGGCCCTCGGCTCCATTGGTTTAACTCCTCCGGAAAAGAGTAAAATCGTGCGCATCAAAAACACCCTGCAGGTGGATGAAATAGAGGTTTCCGAAGTGTACCTTGAGGATATGCGCCAAAGATCCGACCTGGAAGCGCTGGAAAGCCCCAGGCCCATGTCTTTCGACGGGCAGGGAAATCTGCTTCCGCTCATTGTCCACGGGGCCGCCCGCAAAGGAGACTTCTAAGAGATGATTAATATTTTCTTAGGCCCTAAACAGTATATTCAGCGGGAAGGGATTCTGGCCGAAGCAGGAAATTACCTCCCCGCCTTTGGCCGGCGCCCCATGGTGTTGGGTGACGAGCTGGTTCTTTCCATCGTCCGCCCCACTCTGGAACAGCGGCTTATGGCAGCAGGCCTTGCCCCTTCCTTCGTTCTCTTTGGAGACGAGTGCAGCCTTAGTGAAATTTCCCGGTTGATGGAAATCGCCCGGCAAAAAAATTTAGATTTTATCGTGGGTACAGGAGGAGGCAAGGCCATTGACACTTCCCGCGTTCTTGCCCACCGCGTGAATCTTTCTCTGGTGACCATTCCTACCAGCGCCGCTACCTGTTCGGCGGCTTCAGCAGTAGCGGTAATCTACGAAAAAGGAGTGCGCCAGGATACGGTAAATGGCAAAGGGGCGGAATTGGTTCTGGTCGACTCGACCATCCTTGCCCAGGCTCCCATACGATTATTAGCCGCGGGCATGGGAGACGCCCTGGCCAAATGGTATGAAGGAAAGCCGAGTTATGACCAGGCCAAAGAAATTGATTCGGCGCTTCAGGCCGCTATGATCTTATCTGCCCAGGTTAAAGAGACTATTTTATCCCTGGGAATGGAAGCGCAAAAAGATGTGGAAGCCAGGAAAAATTCCCCGGCAGTAGAGAGGATCGTAGAAAGTAATATTTTACTAACCGGAATGATCGGAGGCCTGGGTGGTTCGAAGTTCCGCATCGCCGTGGCCCATGCCCTCCTTTACGGGCTCACGGTTCTCCCTAAGATCCATCAGAATCTCCACGGAGAAATGGTGGCCTATGGCACCATCGTACAGCTTTGCCTGGAAAAAAATGAAAAGGAATTGAATATACTCCTCCCCTTTTTTTCAAAATTAGGGTTGCCCTTGACCTTAAAGGCTCTTGGGCTTTCCAATATGGAGGATCCTCTCTTCTGGGAAGGGTTGAAACGGACCTGCGCGAAGGGAAGCTCGGCACACAACATGCCTTTTCCGGTGGATGAGAAAAAACTTTGGCAGGCTATGCTGGAAGCAGACGAACGGGCAAAATCACTCTCATTATAAGCTGCAGGAGAATAAACTATAGTGAACGTCAAAAAAAAGTTGTCATTATGAATCGTCCAGCATCGTCCAGAAAATCCCCCCCATACCCCCCTTTTCGAAAGGGGGGCGAGGGGGGATTTTGGGTAATCCCTTCGCCCTGCCAGGCAGGGTTAACCTGCATAATTTCAACTTATTTAAGACGTTTGCAATAATAGGAGATTTTCACAAGAAATGAAACGCTACGAAATACGCATCGCCGGGTTCGGCGGCCAGGGGGTGGTGACCGTCGGAAAAATCGCCGGAGTGGCTGCTGCCCTCCATGATAAAAGGAACGCCGTGCAAACCCAATCCTACGGGCCGGAGTCAAGGGGAGGGGCCTGCAAATCCGAAATTGTTCTTTCTGATGGAGAGATATACTACCCTAAAGTTCGCTTAGCTGATGTGCTGGTGGCCTTGTCCCAGACTGCCCAGGATGTTTACTTAAAGGACCTTAAGCCCGGCGGTCTGTTGATCGTCGATCCTCTGACCGTAATTAAAGAGGCTCCCCGCTCCGACATCCGGGTGGTTCAAGTCCCCACTGCCGAGATCGCTCTTAAGGTTGGCAATAAGAGATTTCAGAACATGGTGGCCCTGGGAGCCCTTTGCCAGCTTACCGGGGTCATCTCCAGGAATGCCCTGGAGAAAGCCATCAAGGAGACCGTACCGCCCAAAACTCTAACGCAAAACATCGAGGCTTTTCAGAAAGGGTTGGAATATGTCCGGAAATGATTATACAGCCTTTGAGCCATTGCTCACGGATGATGATGCCAGAAAAGTGATTCGGGGACCCCTCCCCCCTGGAGATTATTATCTCTTCGGAAGCGACGCCTGCGTGGAAGGAGCGATTATGGCCGGCTGCCGGTATTACGCCGGTTATCCAATCACCCCGGCTTCGGAAATCATGGAGAAAGCTGCCGAGCGCCTTCCCCAGGTGGGGGGGCGATTCATCCAGATGGAAGACGAGATCTCCTCGGCCTGTTCCCTGATCGGAGCCTCCTGGGCCGGGCAGAAAGCCATGACCGCAACTTCCGGACCGGGCTTCTCTCTGATGATGGAAGCCATCTCTTTTGGGGTCATGTCCGAGACCCCTTTTCTAATTGTGAATGTTCAGCGGCCAGGGCCGGGCCAGGGGTATATCAATGCCTCCCAGGAGGATGTCATGCAGGCAAGGTGGGGCCACCATGGGGGAGGCTCGGTAATCGCTCTGGCGCCCTCTTCCGTGCAAGAGATGTTTGACTTTACGGTTCAGGCCTTCAATTACGCTGAGGAATGGCGGGTTCCCGTGATTCTTCTGGCCGATGAAACCGTGGCCCATATGCGGGAAAGGCTGACTGTGCCGGACAGGAACCAAGTAAAAGTCATCAACCGGCTCAAACCGCAGGATCTGGGAATTCCCCCTGAAAAGTTTCTCCCTTATGAGCCGTATGAGGGGAAAGTTCCGCCCATGCCGGCCTGGGGAGACGGGTACCGGGTCAATGTGGTGGGACTGGTGCACCATCCGGACGGCAACATTACCAAATACAGTCCGGAGATGCATATGGCCTGCGTGAGCCGGCTTTATCGGAAGATCGAGGATCATGCCGATGAAATCGCCCAACTGGAAGGGCTTTTCTTGGAAAATTGTAAAAATATCGTGGTGGCTTACGGGACACCCACCCGTTCCGCCATAGAAGCAGTCCAGGAACTCCGGGCCAAGGGGATGAAGGACCTGGGTTTCCTCCGCCTTAAGACTCTCTGGCCATTCCCCGACAAAAAGATCCGCTCTTTGGTAGGCCAGGTGCAAAATATTTTTTTCCCTGAAATGAACCTGGGATACATGATCCATCCGCTAAGAGAGGCCTTGCGCGACCGGGCCAAGGAATTCATCTCCATTCCTTCCCTGGGTCAATTGCATTCTCCAGATCAGATTATCGGAAAAATAAAAGAAGTAATTTATAGTGAACGGCTTAAATAAGTTGACATCCAGGGAAAGGGTCATTGCGAACGAAGTGAAGCAATCTCATGAGATTGCCGTGTCGCTTCGCTCCTCGCAATGACAACTTTCTTTTGACGTTTACTATAGTTCGGAGCCGGGAGTTCGGAGTAAACGGAGAAAAAAATACTCCGAACTACGAACTAATACGAGCGTAATAAATGTCTTTACAAGTCATTGCGAGCCCAAGGGGCGCGGCAATCTCATTCTTCATGGGATTGCTTCGTCGTTCCACTCCTCGCAATGACAGGTTATTTAATGCGTCGGTATTAAATTACTCCGAACTTTTTTTTAGAGGTGCGCATGAAACATCCCATGTTGAAATATCTAAAAGAAACCGGCGCCTGCGGGGACCGGTTCCCCACCATATTCTGTCCCGGATGTGGTGTGGGCCAGGCGCTGAATTACGCTCTGAACGCCGTCGATCACCTGGTCAAGGAAGACGGAATTCCTCGCGACCGCTTCTGTTTTATCGCGGGCATTGGATGCTCGGCGCGGGTGACCTCCCAGTACCTGGGTTTTGACGCCATCTGGTCCCTCCACGGAAGAGCCCCGGCAGTGGCCACAGGCGTCCTTTTGGCCCGGCCGGAATTGAGGGCCATTGTCATTACCGGAGACGGAGATTTGTCGGCCATCGGCGGAAATCACTTCATACAAGCCTGCCGCCGCAACCTGGACATGACCATTCTCTGTATGAATAACAACCTTTACGGAATGACCGGAGGCCAATCCTCGCCTACGACCATGCGGGGCATCCCTTCTACCACCTCCCCATATGGCAATGTGGAGAGCGCTTTCGATCTCTGTCAAATGGCCATCACGGCCGGGGCGAGCTACGTGGCCCGCTGGACCACAGCCCATCCCCAGCAATGCATTCAGGCCATTGAAAAAGGAATTAGTAAGAAAGGACTGGCCTTCATTGAGGTAATGACCCAATGCCCCACCCACTGGAAAGAAGAACCGGTTAAGATGATGAAGAAATATCGGTTTCAGGCCGTTCGTCTTTCCAAGGAGAAAGAAAAAGCGGCTTTAAAAAAAGACCAATTCTGGATTGGGGAGTTCCTGGACAAGGGTCAGCCCGAGTGGCTGGAGACGTACCAGAAGATTATTGATCGATTTAAAGAATAAAAAAGTTCGGAGTAATGAGTTCGGAACCATATTACATTACAAAGCTCTATACTCCGAACTACGAACTAATACGAGCATAATAAATATCTTTACAAGTCATTGCGAGCCCAAGGGGCGAAGCAATCTCATTCTTCATGGGATTGCTTCGTCGTTCCACTCCTCGCAATGACAGGTTATTTAATGCGTCGGTATTAAATTACTTTTTTAGAAGACTGGAAACACCATGCCCAAACTATATATAGAAGAAAAATATTGCAAAGGCTGCGGGATTTGCATCGAGTTCTGCCCGGTCAAGGTTCTGAAACAATCGCAGAAGATGAACTCCCGGGGATATTTCCCTCCGGAGAGCGAAGAGATGGACAAATGCAAGGAATGCGGTATGTGCTCGCTTTTATGCCCGGACTTTGCCATTGTGATTGAGGAATAATTTTCCTTGACATAATTCTTCTAATGATAAAAAGTATTCCCTGGAAGAAGATGCAAGGAAATAGGGCAATAAACGACCTCCCTTAAGGAAAGCAGGAATGAAAAGAGCCTGGCAAATCATGTGCATAGCCTTTCTGGCTTTGTCAATTCTTACGCTGGTATTATCTCTTGAATACCCTTATAAGGACAGACTGGGCCCCGGCCCCGCCTTCTTCCCCGTATGGATGAGCATCATAACCGGGGCCCTGTCCCTGGCCCTTTTTTTCCAGACCACTTGGGGGAAGAGTGTGGTGGACCTTACGGCTACTCTCCTACCCGAGCGCCAGGGGGTGTGGCGGATCATTATCATCCTGGTCGCATTATTAGGAAGCCTGGCCCTCCTCGATCCTTTGGGTTTCCGTATCAGCCTTTTCTTGTTTCTCATTTTCCTCCCGCTGGGGCTCGGGGGGGTCAACTGGTGGGTTGCCCTGATATTCGCCGTAGCCGGCAGCTTCGGGGTTTTTCATGTCTTTTACTACTGGCTAAAAGTGCCTTTGCCCATGGGGATGTTCGGTATTTAAGGAGGGGATTTTGGACGCGTTGCAATACTGGATTCTGGGGTTTTCGGTAGCCACCCTCCCATTGAATCTCTTGTACGCCTTCATAGGGTGTGTCCTGGGCACCCTCATTGGCGTCCTGCCAGGACTGGGACCCGCGGCGGGTACGGCTATTCTCATTCCCATAACCTTCGGCCTGGACCCCCTCGGGGGGATTATCATGCTGGCCGCCATTTACTATGGGGCCATGTACGGGGGAACGATCACCTCGGTGCTGGTGAATGTGCCCGGTGAAGCCGCCTCGGTCATCACTTGCCTGGACGGCTACCAGATGGCCAAGCAAGGGAGAGGCGGCCCGGCCCTGGGCATTGCGGCCATCGGCTCCTTCATTGGGGGGACTTTTGCCACCCTGGCGTTGATGGTCGTATCCCTGCCCCTGGCCACCTTTGCGCTCCGTTTCGGCCCGCCCGAGGTTTTTGCCTTATTGGTGGTAGGCCTCTCTCTGGTAACCGGCCTTTCCGGTCGCTCTATGTTAGCGGCTTTGATTATGACCTTCTTCGGCCTCATGCTCTCCATGATCGGCATGGATCCAGTGCGCGGCGCTCCCCGTTTCACCTTCGGCGTTCCGCCGCTTTACGACGGCGTCGGCTTCATTCCCGTGGTCATGGGTCTCTTCGGGGTCGGGGAAATCCTTTTAAGCATGGAGAAGCCCGTACTCGAGGTCATTAAGACGAAGTTTACCGATCTCCTCCCCAAGCGGAAGGAATGGGGGGTCTCGGCTGGAGCTATCGGCCGGGGGACCGTCATAGGGTTTTTCCTGGGCCTCATCCCGGGGATCGGAGCCATTATCCCTACTTTTCTCGCTTATGTTGTCGAAAAAAAGGTCTCCAAACACCCGGAGAAGTTTGGCACCGGGATAATTGAAGGGGTCGCTTCTCCGGAAACGGCTAACAACTCTTACGCCAACGCGGCCATGGTGCCCCTGCTCTCCCTGGGAATCCCGGGGTCTCCGACCCTGGCCGTGCTCATGGGCGCTTTTATCATTCATGGCCTAACCCCAGGGCCCTTCCTCTTTAAGGAACGCCCCGACGTGGTCTGGGGGCTCATCGCCAGCCTCTATGTGGGCAATGTGATGCTCCTGATTTTGAATCTTCCCCTGGTAGGCTTATGGGCCAAGCTCCTGGAGATCCGCTATCAATTCCTCTACCCCGGGATCCTCCTTTTCTGCATCCTGGGGGCCTACAGCATGAACCAGAGCGTCTTCGATGTCGGAGTCATGATAGGCTTTGGCGTATTAGGGTATATTTTCCGTAAATTGGATTGGCCCCTGGCCCCCACGATCCTGGCCCTCATTCTCGGGCCGATGATGGAGAGAGCCCTACGAACCTCGCTGGAGATGTCCGCCGGGGATATAACCATCCTTTTCACCCGGCCAATATCGGCCGTTCTGCTTGCCGTAGCCGCCATCGTCCTGATCAGTCCGGCTATTCGTTTACTGGGCAAGCGGGCGGGCAAGGATTAGGGAAAGAAAAAACAAAACTATAACTGAAACAGCCTAAAGAAAGGAGAGAGAAGATGAAAAGAAGAATTATCATTAGTCTGATTGCGGGATTAACCATGGCCTTTGGGGTTAGCGCCCTCGCCCAGGATTATCCCACCAAGCCGATCACGCTCCAGGTGCCCTACCCGGCCGGCGGGAGCACAGACGTAGGCGCCCGCATCGTAGCGGCCATCGCCGAGAAGGACCTTGGCAAGCCGATCGTTGTGGTCAACAAGGCCGGGGCCGGGGGGCAGGTCGGGTGGACGGAATTGGCCCGGCAGAAGCCCGACGGCTATTACTTGGGGTATATTAACCTGCCGCACCTGCCCGCGGCGATCCTGGACCCGGAGCGGAAGGCCACCTTCAAAGGAGAGGACATCGTGCCCATCATCAGCCAGGCCCTTGACCCGACCACCATTTCGGTGCGGCCGGACAGCCCCTGGGCCACACTGAAAGACCTGATCGAGGACGCTAAGAAGCGGCCCGGCCAGATAGCCGCCGGAATCGTGGGTTACCTCCAGGACGATGAGATCGGCTACCTCCAGATGGCCGAAGCAGCCGGCTTCCAGATGCGGCTGGTTTACTTCGACGGAGCTGCGCCGGCCATCACCGCCCTGCTGGGGAAACATGTGGACGTCCTCTTCTGCACAGTTGCCGATAACTTCGCCCAATGGAAAGCGGGAAGAATGCGCATGTTGACCATTATGGATAAAGAGAGGTCGAAGTTCTATCCCGATCTGCCTACTACGGCGGAGCTGGGATTTCCCACGGTCATTTCCGCCTCCACCCGCGGAATTGCAGGTCCAAAAGGTATCCCTGAACCCATCATGAAAAAGCTCCAGGACTTGTTCAAGAAAACCATGATGACCAAGGACCACATGGACAAACTGGAAGGCGCCGCCCACCCGGTCAAGATCATGGTGGGCGAGGAGTTTGTGAAATATTATTGGGATAGCTTCAAGGTTGCCCAAAAGTGGGTGGACTACGTGCGCAAGAAATGAGAGACAACTTTATGGGGGCAGCGGCTCTGGCCCCTGCCCTCATTATCTACAGGCCGCAGAATAACGATTCTTTCAACCATGTCCTGCGATTGCGCTTTTTATCCGTTCAAAACGTAAAGCCTCCATTCGCCAGGCCAGGTGGGCTTCCTCTAAGGTCGCCGATTGGAAACGCAGGCTTTCCCCGGGCATGATCTGAGCCAGGCGGTCTAAATCGGCGGTTATGACATTGGCTATCTTGACATATCCGCCGGATACCTGGGCATCCCACAGAAGAATAATGGGCAACCCATCCCCCGGAACCTGAATTGCTCCCCGGGAAATGGGTTCCGATATGATATCCGCGCCCTGCAAGTGCTCGATGGCCAGTCCTTCCAGCCGGTAGCCCATGCGGTCGGATTGAGAACTGACCCGGTATTCGGAGGTAAGGAACGTTTCGATGCCTTTGGGAGAAAAGCGCTCTTCCTGAGGCCCAAGGATGACCCGCAAGGGATTTAGGATAGAAAAAGAAGGGATCATTTCCTGGGGGAAATTCCCCTGGGGAATTGATTTTCCTTCCGGGTCCTCGAATTCAAGTATATTACCAGCCTGCAGGGGAGTCCCCATTATGCCGCGGACAAAAACAGAACGGCTCCCTAAAAACTCCTGACCGGAAAATCCTCCCTGGACTGTTAGGTAAGCCCGAAAACCCTTCTTCCTCGCCCGGAAAGCAACCCGATCCCCCTTCTGAATAGGCAAGGCCTGCCACATGGGCAAAGGATCCCTGTTTACGGTAGGTGAAAGATTTCCGCCAGTCACGGCGATGACCAGGTCATTCAAAGCGAGAAGCTCAAGCCGGAAAAGGGTGACCTCCAGAAGGGCCGCGCCAGGAGGGTTGCCCACGAGCAAATTGGCCACTTGCCCCGAAAACCTGTCTGCTATACCTGAAGCTGGTATGCCGTATTTCATATACCCTGGCCGGCCAAGATCCTGAATCGTGGTGAAGGCGCCCGGGTTTAAAACCTCAAAAGCTCTCATAGAAAATCCACCGCCTGCTTTCCCCGGCCTCTCAGGGCCTCTTCTTCGGCAACCGGCATAAACTGAATTTCGTCCCCGGATAAAAAAGGAACAGGGGGAAAGAGAAGGGGATCATAAAGGTTGACGAAGGTCCGTCCGATGTAGTTGAAGCCCGACGGTTGATCCGTCGTAATGGCATTCGCCTGACCGCCGGCCAGGCCTACCGAACCGGCCGGCACAAGGGTTCGGGGAGTTGCCAGGCGAGGCACCCGCAGGATCTCCGGCAAGCCCCCTAAGTAAGCCAGGCCGCAAATAAATCCGATAAAATAAACCATGAAGCGTGTTTCTGAAAAAACCTGAATCACTTCTTCCTGCGACAGATGCGTGGTCTCAGCAACCATCTTAAGGTCAGGCCCATGGGCGCCGCCATAGACTGTGGGTAAGCGAAAAATACGCCCTGGAGGAAGATCTATGCTTTTAGCTTTTTTTATCCAGAAATTTATTTTTTCCACCAGAGACTGATATTCGATCTTAAGCGGATCATAGGCCACTAGTAGGGTTCGGTAAGCTGGAAGAATTTCGTTGATGCCGGGAAGATTCTCGGATTCGATGATTAGAGCAAAGGAGCGCACTGACCGGTTGACCTCAGGGTCGATCCGGTTTTCGAACTCCACCAAAATCCCTCTGTCCCCGGAGGGGCGGATTTTAGGCCATTCGGACAAACTTTTTTCCTTTCCAACTTTTTTCAGGTGTGGATAACCGGGCAATCACAATCCGCAATATACCAGAAGCCGCATAAAATCCAATTTAAATTTTTCCCCGCCAACTCTTATTTGATAATCTCGTAAAAAGTCCGGTTCCTGTCATTGCGAGGAGTTCCGCAATTGCGGGACGACGAAGCAATCTTGTATTTTCGGGCACTTATAAAAACGAGATTGCTTCGTCACGCCCATGGCGTGGCTCGCAATGACCCTTTCGCGACTTTTTACAAGATCATTTTATTTATCTGGTTTTTTATTTTGTGTTACTGCTTATTTAAAGATACAATAAAATTAAAATAGCCACAGAGAAAACAGAGCTCACAGAGTTTTTAAAACCATGATTAAGAAAAAGTAAAGAATATGTCAAGCGTCTAAAGTGATCCAGCTTAAGGCTACACCAAAGTTGAAAAAATGTATCAATTTAGCGGTTTGGAAAAGTGGTTTTACCACCTTTGTTGAGGTCCGGGGGTCTGGGTGGAACGCGCCGGAATCATCGGCCGGGTTTCCGCTTGGCCACGAAGAACCACGGTCGTTTCCGCCGGAGGAGGCGGGGGGCGTTTTCCCCGCCCCACCCGCGAAGAAATCAGCGCCTTATGATTCCAAGCGGGCCGCCCAGGCCCCCGGACCATGGATTCCCTCTGACCTTACTCCCCACCTCTTTTCAAAGGGCTAAAGTGTTACGAAAAAAGGAAATTCCTAGAGCCTCTTGCAAAAGTATTTTTTGTGGTTCGACAAGCTTGTCCTGAGCGAACCGTTCACCCTTCGAGAACCTCAGGGCGAACGGTGCGTCGAAGGGCTCACCACGAACGGAAAAACTAAATAATTTCAACCTAAGCCCGTTCACCCTGAGCCTGTCGAAGGGTAAATTACGGACTTTTGCAAGAAGCTCCCTATACAATCAAGTTATCAATTAGCAATGATCATTGAACATTGAACATTGATAATTGACTATTGACCATTTCATGTTCATTGCCTAAAGTGATCCAGCTTAAGGCTATACTAAAGTTGACAAAAGGAATTTCCTATACAATCAAGTTATTAACACCCCCACCCTAACCCTCTCCCATCCAGGGGGAGGGAATTTTGGATCCCCCAGTATCTCCCCTCCCCTGGCGGGAGGGGGTTGGGGGGAGGGGGATAAAAAAGCAAATTCCTATACAATAAATTTATGATGAGGAATGACCTTTTATTTTTATTTCTCTGCGTTCTCGGCGTTCTTTGCGGTAAATAATTTTTCATTTTTTGTTGGGAGTTATGGCTAATAAAAAAAAAGACTATGCGATCTTCTACGGCTGGTACATTGCTTTCGTCGGTACGATTGCCTATGCCCTGGGTTATGGAGCGCGCTATTCCTTCTCGGTTATTTTTCCCTCCCTCCTGGAAGAGTTCAAATGGCCAAGGGATCTCACGGCCACCATGCTCTCCGTTCATATCCTCGTTTATGGCTTTACCGCTCCCCTGACCGGCTATCTGGTCGATCGCACCGGCCCCCGGAGAACAATGGTGCTTGGAGCCGTCTTGTTATCCCTCGGTTTAATCCTATCCTGCTTTGGAAATGAATTCTGGCACTTTTGGATCAGTTTCGGGCTGCTCGCCGGAACGGGCCTCTGCCTCATGGGATCGGTTCCCTTTACCACAGTCATCCGGAATTGGTTCGAAAAAAAGCGGGGCCTGGCCTTCTCCCTCATCTTTGCTGGCTCCGGAGGGGCTTTTGCCTTTTATCCGGTGATCGCCTGGCTGATCGAGCGCAGCGGATGGCGCAATACTTTCTTAATTGAAGGTTTCATCCTCGGCGGAGTGATGATCCCTCTGGTTATTCTCATCGTGCGCTACCACCCTCGAGATAAAGGCCTCTTCCGCGATGGCCTGGCCGGAGGGCAAGAAAGTTTTTCCGCTCCGTTAAAAAGCGACCTTAAGATTATGGACCACGAATGGGCGGCGGTGGATTGGACTTTTGCCAAAGCCATCAAAACCAGCCGCTTCTGGCTGCTGGCCCTGACCACCTTTTCCATGTGGGGAATCATGCAGCACATTTTAGTGGCCCATCAGGTTGCTTTTGCCATCGATGTCGGTTACTCCAAAATTTTTGCTTCTTTTGTCTTGTCCTTATCCGGAATTATGTTTGCAGTTGGATCCCTGGCCAGCCTGATCTCTGACCGGATCGGACGGGAAATTACCATAACCATCGGTTCGGTGATCGGAATTTCCGGCATCATCGTTCTGACCATGATTCATGACGCCTCCCGCCCCTGGATGCTCTATTACTATGCCATAAGCATGGGCGTGTCCAACGGTCTCTGCGCCCCTACCATCGCAGCTTCCGTAACGGATATTTTTCAAGGACCCAGGGTGGGCTTTACCATCGGGGCCATCTGGGTTGGGTTCGCTTTCGGGGGGGCTATAGGACCGTGGCTGGGGGGATGGCTTTTCGAGCTTACCGGGAATTATCACTTAGCTTTCATCGTGGCCATTATTCTCTTTGCCGTGGCCTGCCTGGCCATCTGGCTGGCTGCTCCGCGGAAAGTGCGGGCCCGTCCCCGGTTTTAACAAAATTGATGGCTTGGTGAAAAGTCCAAAAGTCCCTTTCCCCGTCATTCCGGCCCCGTATCAAGTACGGGGTAAACTCCAGCCGGAATCCAGCTATTTAAAGTAGTTATCAAACCTCTGGACTCCGGTTTACACCTGTCTGCCAGGCACAGGCAGGCCGGAGTGACGACTTTTTACGAGATCATCAAAATTGGTTCATCTCCAAATTAGTTGATCAAATTTTTAATGAAGGCCTGCCAAGGGCCCGGAAGGAAAGGCAGATTGCGCCGCAAGCATCGGCGGGATATCCACTTTTCATAAACCCAGAGCTTCCCTTCCGCAAAGCGCAGCGGGGGCGGGGAAACAAAGCTTCGAAGAAATTGCAGCCTCCCCCGCCAAAGTTTAGGAGAGGCATGTGCCTCATGATTGCAAGCAATATGACTTTCCTTCCGGGCCCCTGAAAGCACTGTCCATTTTAAATATGCCAGCTCTTTGGCCCTCAACTAATACCGACGCATTAAATAACCTGTCATTGCGAGGAGTGGAACGACGAAGCAATCTCATGAAGAATGAGATTGCCGCGCCCCTTGGGCTCGCAATGACTTATAAAGATATTTATTACGCTCGTATTAATTTGGAGATGACCCACAAAATTATTCCTCACTCACTTCAAAAGTCCCACTGAAAAGGCCAGGGAAAATTGCCCTAAATAATATAACGGCAATCCCATGAACCGATTGGTATATTCCTCTTTGATAAATCTATCCCGGGCCACAAATATGTCTGAAAAGTAAAAACTCAAAGCGCCCGCCAGGATGAGCGCCCTTCCGGTGAAGGGAACGGCGGATTTCCAGAATACCGCCCAGGCTCCGAAAACCATTGCCGTGATAACAAGCATATAAACCATCACGGGCAAAAGCATGCTTTTTAAATATGGGCGAAGCCAGATAAAAATAAATAAGCTGATGCCCAAAATGACCAGGGCTCCCGGTGAAATCCATTGCGGGAGTGCTGTAAGAACCGCAAAACCAAAAATATAAAAAACATGTCCCAGCAAAAACGCTACCAGGCCCATTTTGAAAGTTTTTTCCCCGGGCAGAGCCAGACAAACATCGCCAATCAGGCATAATACCAGGCCAATCAGAAGGTAATAAAAATAGGTTTGAACCGGGTGGGGCTGGAGAAGCGCAATAACAACAAAAAGGGAGGAAAGGATCGTTTTGTTGATTAAAAGGGATTTTTCCTTCTTCTTTTTTTCATGATAAAGAAGACCAACCAGCAAAAGGCAACCGCCAATGATGATGAATACATTAATCATGAAGGGTTATGGGTTCATTCTTAAAAACCATTGCAAATCTTCTTAAGCAGGATTAAAGAACCCGCCCGAAGCCTTCCAGTCGGCATTTTTTATTTCTTGTAACAGTTTAGCAATTTGAAAAAATGGTATAAAAGCCTTTGTTGAGGGCCGGGGGGTAGAGCGGAACGCGCCGGAAGCATCGGTTGGGGTTTCGCTTGGCCACGAGGACAGAAGATCTTTTCCTCCGGAGGAGGCGGGGGTTCTTGCCCGCCCCATATGCGGAGATATAAGCGCCTTATGATTCCAAGCGTTCCGCTCTGGCCCCCGGCCCCTGGAATCCCTTGGCCTTTACAACACACCTTTTTTCAAAGAGCTAAAGTGTTACTATTTCTTCAACTTCTGGAATATCTCCCCCAGGGTGCCGAGCTTCTCGACCTTCTCTTCTTTTGTGAGAAACTTCTGGAATTCTTGCCGGTCTTCCTTTTCCTTCATAACCTTCTGGGAAAGCTGGATGCGCCCTTTTTCATCTATGGCCACGATTTCCACCTGAATCTCTTTCCCTTTGGGGAGCCTCCTTTTCACGTCCCCTTTGTCAGAGTGAATTAACTCCTCCATGGGAAGCAGCCCCCTTACCTCCATTCCGAGCTGTGGAAGCTTTATAAAAAGGCCATAGGGCTTTTGATCCTCTACGATCCCCTTGAGGACCTGGCCGACTTCGAGACGCACTTCCCCTTCCTGCCCGGCCATCTGTTGCTTTATGGCCGCATCTTTGATGGAAAGGGATATCCGGCGTTTTTCCTCGTCTATTTTCAGGACCAGCACATCCACCCGGTCTCCTTCTTTAAGAAGCCTGCTCGGATGGCGAACTCGCTGATAGCTTATTTCGGAGACATGAACCAGGCCGTCCAGACCCGGGGCCACTTCCACAAAAGCTCCATAATCAGTAAGGCGCGAGACTGTTCCGGAAATCACCTCCCCTTCCTTGAACGTAAAACCCTTATCCCAGGCTTCAGGCTCCAAAGCCTTCATCGAAAGGGCAATCTTCTGGCGGCCATTCTTTTCCGGCTCAATCTTCAGAATCTTAACCCTGACCACCTGGCCCGGGGCAAGGATCTCGGAAGGATGTTTGACCCTAGCGCGGGTTAGCTCAGATACATGCACCATTCCTTCGACTCCGCCGATGTCCACAAAGGCGCCGAAATCGGTAACTCTGGTAACCTGACCCTCAATATCCAGGTCGGGTTTGAGTAAGGCCATTGTCTCTTGGGCCTTCTTCTCTTGTTCTTCCTGAAGGAGGACGCGCCGGGACACGATAATATTTTTCCCCTTCTCCTTCATTTCTATGATGCGGAACTGGTACCTGGCTCCGACATGCTCTTCGGGTTTTTCGCAATATTGCAGGCCAATCTGGCTAAGCGGACAAAAAGCCCTCATCCCGGAAATTTCTACTTCAAACCCCCCTTTGTTCACAGCCGCCACCCTTCCCTCCACCGGCATTTGATTTTGCTGCGCCTCGCGCAGCAAAATCACAGCCTCGGCTCCATGAACCTTCATCGCCTTGCTGAGATGAATTCCTCCCCGAAGAGAGGCCACCCTCAGGTTAACCCGATCTCCTTCTTTAACATTCAGGTTTCCGTCTTTGTCCCGGAATTCTTCTATGTCCGCAAAGCCCTCGCTTTTGCCCCCCAAATCAACGAAGACCGTCTCCTTGCCGACTTTCACCACAATCCCGGAAACGGTGCTTCCGGGAGCGAATCCTCTACTCGGACTCTGGTTGCTGCTTTCAAAAAGTTCGGCAAAGCTAACTTCTTCTTCACTCTCAATTTCTGCCATAAAAACATTACCTCTCGCTTAAAATCTTTTCTTAGAATACCACAAGAATATTGAAACTCAACTTAAATCCTTTCCCGCCCCTTCCTAAAAATATTTCCGATCATCTCCACACAATGGTGATGATCTCGTAAAAAGCAGTCATAACTATGGTTTCGTAAAAAGCTCTCCCGCCGAGGCGGGACAAAGCGCGCAATCCCGCTCATAGCGGGACTGAGGAGGGAGGCGTACTTACAAGACACGCCGCAACGACGAAGGTGAAGCGCAATCCTGCTCGGAGCAGGACAGATGGACTTTTTACGAAACCATCAATGGTGAAAGGCAAAAAGAAGATGTTATTACGCTAACAATTCAGCGTTCTGATCCGCCCCATGCGGCTTAAAAACCCATCTCCACCCCATTTTGGCAAAGGAAGAAAAAAATTTTATGAGAATCATTGCCAGCATTTTTAAAGGCGAAAACTTGCATTTTATCGTCAAATTTAGTAGGTTGAAGACGCAAAGAAAAAAGCCATAAGGGGCAAGGCGTAAGGGAAAATAGCTCATGGCTCAAAGTAAAAGCTTAAAATCGGAAGGCGGCAAGCGCAATAGCTAAAAGGGGAAACAACGGTATGGAAAATTTAAATGACCATTTTCTACATAAATTTCTCTATCCTGATAGCGTGGCCATAGTAGGGGCTTCGCGGAATCCTTTTCGGGCTAATTACCATCTTGTGGCCAATCTGGTGAATCTTGGTTTCCGGGGTAAGATTTATCCGGTCAATCCGGAAGCGGATGAGATTCTGGGATTGAAAACCTATCCATCCCTGAAGGATATAGATGGTCCTGTTGATCTTGCCGTGGTGGCGGTCCCTTACACCCTGACCCTCAGCCTTCTTAGGGATTGCCATAAAAAAGGAATCAAAAGAGTTATCATCGTGGCCGGTGGTTTTTCCGAGACCGGAGAAGAAGGCCGGAAGGTTCAGATGGAAATGGCCAACCTCCTCAGAGAAAATGGCGTCAGGGCTATCGGCCCTAACGCCTTGAGCCCGATCAACGCCCCAATAAACTTGGCCATCAGCTTCCATCCTATCGAAAAGATAAAGCCCGGCGGTCTTTCTTTGATCTTCCAATCCGGTCTTTATGAACCGAGGATTGACTGGCTCTTTTCAGACTTCAATCTCCACCTCAATAAACTCATCGACCTGGGCAATAAAATGGATGTCAATGAGGTGGACGCTCTTCGTTACCTGGCGGAGGATCCTGAGACCCGGGTCATCGGCATTCATCTGGAAAGCGTTGAGGGAAACGGAAGGGAGTTTTTAGGGCTCATTAGGGAGATTTCCCGGCGCAAGCATGTCATTGTCCTCAAATCCGGGCGCACCGAAGCCGGGGCCAAGGCGGCAGCTTCACATACCGGGGTCATCGTCCAGGGGAATGACATCATTTTTGACGCGGCGTTGAGGCAGTGCGGGGCCATCCGCGCCCAGAATATCGAGGAGTTTTTCGATCTGGCCCGGGGCTTGGAGCGTTTTGGCTCACTCTTTTTGAAAGGAAATCGCCTGGCCATTGCTACGCTTCCGGGCGGAGAAGCGGTGATTGCTACAGACCTTTTCCACCAGGAAGGTTTTTCTGTAACCCCATTGCAAGCGGAGACGAGAATAAAGCTGAAACCCATTTTCCCTCCCTGGGAGATTTCTGGCAATCCCTTTGACCTGGGTGTTTCCCTGCAGTTTCATGACCCCCGAAAAGTTTACATTACCCTTCTGGAATCGATTGTGGCAGATCCAAATGTGGACGCGATAGCCGTGCAGCTCCCTCCACGGGCGACGAGCATACCCCGGGAGTTTTTTCAAATATTTCCTCAATCCCTCAAGGCCGGGAAACCAATCGCCCTCTGGCTCGCCGGAACTCCTTCCGGAAGGTCAGAAGTGCTTGAGTGGCTGGAAGAGCAATACGTCCCTGTTTTCTCCTCCCCCGAAAAAACTATTAAAGCTTTTTCCGCCCTGTACCGCTCCAGCCGATTTAAAAACGCCGAGAGTATGGCGCACAGCGCATAGCGTATCTCGCCTCGCCCCTTACGCCCTTTGCCTTGCACCTTTCGTCTTTTTTATTTTTTACCCCCTGCGCCGTGCGCCTTTTGCCCTTTGCCATTCACCTATTTTTATCCAACACCTCCCTGACTTTATCTACCAATTTCTCCATTGAAAAAGGTTTCTGGAGAAAATTAACCCCCTCTTCCAATACCCCATGACGCACGACCGCATCATCCGTATAACCCGACATATACAAAACCTTCGCCTCCGGATGCAAAAGCAATAAACGCTCTTTCAACTCCCGCCCACTCATCACCGGCATCACCACATCCGTCACCAACAAATGAACCATCCCCTGATGCTTCTCACAGAGAATTAGCGCCTCCTCCCCATTGGACGCCTCCAAAACCTTATACCCCTGCCTCTTCAATATCTGCACCACCAAACTCCGCACATCCCCCTCATCCTCCGCCACTAAAACCGTCTCCCCGCCACGAGGAAGCTCCCTTTTTATTTGCTTCTCCGTCTCCTCCTCCAGCGGCTCATCCACTCGGGGAAGATAAACCTTAAAGGTCGCCCCTTTCCCCAACTCACTATAAACCCAAACATTCCCGCCGCTCTGTTTCACGATCCCGTAAACCGTCGATAACCCCAACCCCGTCCCCATCCCCTTTTCCTTGGTTGTAAAAAAAGGCTCAAAGATTCTCCCCTTAACCTCCGGGGTCATCCCCACGCCTGTATCACTTACCGAAACCCGCACATACCTACCCGGCTTCGCCCCCACATGATTATGCACATACTTTTCATCTATCTCCACATTGGCCGTCTCAATGGTAAGCTTTCCCCCTCTGGGCATGGCATCCCGGGAATTTATCACCAAATTAAGAATCACCTGCTCCATCTGCCCGGGATCTACCTTCACCCTCCCCAAATCCTCAGCCAACACACTAACCAGCTCGATGTCCTCTCCAATCAGTCGGTGGAACATCTTTTCCATATCTCTCAAAAGATTATTCAATTCAATCACCTTCATCTCCATGATCTGACGGCGGCTGAAGGCCAATAACTGGCGGGTAAGGTTTGCTGACTGCTGGGTGGCTTTATCGATTATTTCGAACGTTTGTCTCAGGGGGTCCCCTTCTTTGAGTTCTAATAGGGCAAGTTGAGCGGAAGTTTTGATGAGGGTTAGGGCATTGTTGAAGTCATGAGCTATACCCCCGGCCAACTGACCGATGGCCTCAATCTTCTGGGACTGGCGTAACTGCTCCTGGAGAGCCTTCATCTCCTCCTCTGCCTGACTGCGCTCGGTGATGTCGCGGACAATGCCCCGGAACCCCATTCGGTTACCCGAGGAATCTTTTATCAATGATACAGACGCCTCATTGTATCTTTTCGCTCCATCTTTTCTTATAATCTCCCAATCGGATATCCTGGTAGATTGTCCTGTTCGATAAACTCTGTTGAAGATTTGGTACAATTTTTTGGCATTTTCCGGGTCGGCGTACTGCCGATTATTCATGCCCATCATTTCCTCTTTCGAATATCCCAATATTCGGCACAACGAATCATTGAAGAATGTAAAGTTACCGGCGATGTCCACCTCGTAGTAGCCATCCTCAATGCTCTCCAGAATGGTTCGATATCGTTCCTCTGATTCCCGCAGAGCCTCCTCAGATCTTTTATGTCCGGCAAAAAGTTGAGCATTGAAAATGGCGCCAGCAATCTCGTTGCCCACCCTTTCGGCAATTTTCAGATCTGCCTCTGAGTAAGCATTCGCTTTAATTGACTGGATATTCAGAACTCCGATCACGTCATTTTTCGAAATTAATGGGGCCATTATCATTGATCGGAATCCGCTATCGTAAATGGGTATTAGCCCCGGAAATTGTCTTAGTATTTCTTCCCAATTTTCATCGTGAATCAGCAAGCTTAAGCCTGTGTTAAAGATTTTTTCCGTGCCAGTGCCCGCCAGGGGGATGACATCCCCTACCCTGCGGCCAGACACTTGAGGACCCCAAACATAAGAAATTTTAAAAGTCCGGCTCTCCGTATCAATTGTGTTTATGGCAATCCGGTCTAAATTGACGAGTTTTTTCATTTCTTCGGCAAACCGCTCATAAACCTCCTCGATGTCGAGCGTAGCACTGACAATTCGCCCGATCTCGGCCATGACCGCATTTTCCTGGGCCAGCCGTCTTGCCTCCTTCTCACTCTTGCGCAAAGCTTCCTCTGCCTGCTTGCCCTCTGAGAAAAGTTGGGCATTGGCAATGGCCCCGGAAATCTGGAACCCGATGCTTTCGCCAAGTCTTAAGTCTTTATCCGAATAAGCATTAGGCTTTTTTGATGAGAAACCAAGGACCCCGATAACCTGATCTCTCGAGAAAAGGGGAACGAGTAAGAAGGACTGTAAACCAACTTGAATAAAGGGTGTGAGACCCGGAAATTTATCGGTAACCTCTGCTGGGCTTTTCCCCTGAACGAGTAGGCTTGAACGCGTCCGGAGTATTTCCGCTGTTATCGTCCCGGCCGTCAACGGCATCGTATCTCCCAATCTGCGGCCGGGAACATCGATTCCCTTGCTGTAGCGAAAATTGATAGTATTATCCTCATGGCTAATGATCCCAACCGTAATCTCATCAAAGGAGATAATATTCCTAACTTCCTCGGCGAATCGCTCATACGCTTCCTCAATGTCAAGCGTTGAGCTGACGATTCGTCCGATCTCCGCTATGGCTGCATTCTCTTGGGCCAGCCGTCTTGCCTCCTCTTCACTCTTGCGCAACGCTTCTTCTGCCTGCTTATGTTCGGTAATGTCATGAACAATACCCTGATATCCCAAAATACTCCCATCTTTGGCATACCTCACCGTCGCCGTGAGCCAGCAATCTATCTCCTGCCCGTCCTTTTTTCGAAACTTTACCTCATAATCTTTCAAAGCTCCCTCTTGCTCAATCTTCTGCTGAAACTTTCGCCGGCCTTCGTCATCAACATAGACCATTGAGATGTCGAGTTCCAACATCTCCTCTCTTGTATAACCAAAAAGGTTTACCATGGATCGATTAACATCAATGAACTTTCCGCTCCTGGTAGAAATGTAGATGGCGTCTCCGGACTGCTCGAAAAGGGTGCGGTATTTTTCTTCGCTCTCCTGCAACGATTCCTCCGCTCTCTTCCGCTCACTCACATTTCGCACCATGGCCTGAAGGAATCTTTTCCCCGATAAATCTATAAACTGCAGGCTCACCTCCGCATCAAAAGGAGTGCCGTCATAGCGGCAGTGTTTCCATTCAAAAAATTGCGGTTCGCCATTTAGGGCGGCTTTAATCTTGGAAATGGCCTTTTTCGTGGAATCCTGCCCATCCGGTTGTTTCGCCGGTGAAAATTTATAGGGGGGCTGGCCAATGATTTGTTCCCTTGTACACCCGAACATTTCCAGAGTTTTTCGGTTACAGTCAATAAACCGGTCCTCCTCCATCAAAAAAATGGCGTCGTTGGCATTCTCAAATAATGTCCGGAACTTTAATTCGCTATCCCGCAGTGCCTCCTGCGCTTGATCAACCGCATTTATACCGTGGAGCATTTCCAAATCAGGGCTGATTCCGCCTTCCCTTTTAATATCTTTTTCTTTAACCCTTCCACTCATTTTCCTTTTTGGGGATTTAAGGCGATCCATTCTTTGCCTCCAGGACTTGATGGCCATTAAATTAACTGTTTATGGTTTCGTAAAAAGTCCGAAAATGCGTCTTTCTGTCATTCCGGCGAAAGCCGGAATCCAGTCCTTTCAAATAGTTATAAGTTCTCTGGACTCCGGTTTTCACCTGTCTGCCAGGCACAGGCAGGCCGGAGTGACGACTTTTTACGAGATCATCAACTGTTTATTTGGAAAGATTTTGCAAAAAGTTTATCAATCGATTAAGATCTTCCGGGGGGATTTCCACAAATTTCACTCCGGATCGGTACCCCTCTTCACCTCCCGCATGATCAGTCCAAGCCACCTGGGAAAGGATTTCAATAGAATTTATTTCAGGCCCGAAAGAGAAAAAAAGCTTCATTTTCAAAAGCTGGCCAACTTCCAATTTTTCAGGAAGGTTCACCATTAATCCGCCCTCGCTGGCGTTGAGCGTATAACCGGATTGGTTGACATCCGAGTTGACTCGATAATATTCAATAGGCAAATTCAATAAAAATCTCGGATGCCTTCTTTCCTCAATCCTAGCCACCCCAGTGCGTGGTTTTAATTTATTCTCTTCCATCTTCACACCTCTTTTTTTAACTAACTTGTTTTCATCCGGAAACTCCCTCTCCCCTTTCGGGAGAGGGGCGGGGTGAGGGGGATAAAAATGGAAAGTATTGAAATTCGGTGCCATTATCACCCCCACCCTGTCCCTCCCCTATCCAGGGGGAGGGGAAAAGCTGGGTTTCCGGATGGGAACTAACTTGTTTTATTAGCACATTTTTAGAAGCATGAAAAGTTTTTTTGAGCAGTTTTCAATTCCAAACCTATTTTCGCGGATGATTTGGGTTATTGATTCCCTGAAATATCCTCCTCTTTTAAAAAATCGCCATAAAGTTTCTTCTTACAATCCGGGCAAATGCCGTGACTAAATTCCGCTTCGGAATGATCTCGAATATAGACCTCGACCTGGTTCCAGTACCCTTTATCATCCCTGATTTTCTTGCAGGAAGCGCAGATCGGTAAAAAGCCGCTTAATTTCTTCACCTGGGAAAGGGCATTTTGAAGATCACAACCCAATTTCTCTCGTTCTTCCTCCGCCCTCTTGATTTCGACAAAAAGCTTAGCATTGGCAATGGCGCCGGCAATCTGTGAGCTAATCCTTTCGGCAAGCCTTAAATCGCTCTCCGTATAGGCATCCGCTTGGGTCGATTGAATGTTTAGAACACCGATCACTTCATTTTCCGAAATCAAAGGGACCATCATGATCGATTGAAAGCCGGCCTTGATAATGGGTACCAGACCCGGGCACCGGCTTACAATCGCCTCTCGGTTTTCTTCATGGATAAGTATGCTTGTCCGAGTTCGCAAGATTTCTTCCGTGCCGGTGCCGGCTAAGGGAATAACTTCTCCCGTCTGGCGGTTGGTAACTTGCGCCCCTGAGACGTAGGGAATGTTGAACGTATAGCTTTTCGGATCAATGATGTTCACCGCAACCCGATCGAAGGAAATGAGTTTATGCATCTCCTCCGCAAAATGCTCATATACCTCTTCGATGTCGAGGGTTGAGCCGACGATTCGCCCGATCTCGGCCATGACCGCATTCTCTTGCGCCAGCCTTTTCGCCTCCTCCTCGCTTCTTCGCGCTGCTTCCTCGGCCTGTTTGCGTTCAGCGAAAAGCTGGGCGTTGGCGATGGCCCCGGCAATCTGAGTAGCAACTCTTTCGGCCAGCCTCTTAATTTCCTCTGAATAAACCTTTGGTTTCTTGGTTCGGAAGTTCAGGGTTCCAATAACTTCTTCTTTCGATAACAAAGGGACAGCCATCAGCGAGCGAAACCCAGCCTGAATAGTGGGCAAAAGAACAGGAAATTGTTTTCCTATTGCTTCTTCGTCAACTACATCAATTAGGAAACTTGACTTTGTGCGTTTAACCACTTCGGCCATAGAATCTGCTAAAGGATATACATTTCCGGGCCTGAATGCTATAAGATCATCCCCCGCAGTATAAGAGACGATAACGGTAGAGTCTTCAGGATTAATAGTATTGATTGCAATCCGATCAAAAGGGATTACCTTTTGGGCTTCCGCGGCAAAACGTTCGTACACCTCATCGATGTTCAAAGTAGAGCTGATAATTCGCCCAATCTCAGCTATGACTGCCGCCTCTTTGCTCAGCCTTCTCGCCTCTTCTTCACTCGTTCGCAGGACCTCATCCACCCGTCTGCGTTCGGTGACATCCCGGACATTCATAACAAAGCCTTCAACTGCGGGATTATCTAAAAGATTCTTACCTACCCCCTCTAAAATGCGCTCCGAGCCGTCTTTATGTCTGACGCGGAAAGCATTTGGGATAACGATTTCTTTTGTTCGTATCGCCTTGCTAAAATCATAAATAGCTCGCGGATGATCGTCCGGCATAATGAGATCAAGAGCGGTCTTGCCAATTAACTCTTCTGGCTTATATCCAAGAAGATGACCAATAGATGGACTCACATAAGTTATAGTTCCTTTTTTATCCTCTATAAAAATGATATCTGAAGAGTTTTCGGTGATCGCCCTAAAATACTCTTCGCTTTTCCGCAGCCTCTCCTCTGCCTTTTTGGGTTCATTTTCTAATTTTTCCATTTCACCAAGTTGTCGGCGCATGGCTGCCAATTCTTGAATGAGCTGCTCTTTTGTTTTATTTTCATCTTGCATTTCATTTTTCTCCTAAAATAGGCAGTAAATTTTCCTTACTCAAAATAACTGAACAACCCCGCTCCAAAACAAAAACCCCACCTCTCTTTCAAGAAATGGGGTTTCATTTTCTCTGGGCCATACGACAGCCTCTGGATTAAAGGATTTTAGTCAGTGATGGATTCAAGAAGATCGTAAACAAATTCTATCTGAAAGTTAATACAAACGCATTAATTTTTTTACCGCCATTTGACTTCCCCTCACCCCCATCCTCCCCTCCCCTATCAAGAGGGAGGAAATTTCTTTTTTATTTCAAAATGTTTACCCTCTCCCCTCGCGGGAGAGGGTAGGGTGAGGGGAAATATTTCAAATGTTTCACACCTTCTCTCCCCCAGGTGGTGGAGAAGGTTGGGGGAAGGGGTTTAATCCAAGGCTTTTTTGACCAGCCGCGCCCACTCCCGGTCCACGGTTTCCTGAGTGGTGTGCACTTCGTCGTCCGTCAGGTGAGCGAACCGGCCCTGCAGGCGCAGGTATTCATCCACCGGCAGATTTTTCGGGTCAACATTTATATTGTATCTTTCCCCCCTTTCCACTTCATAGAGCGGAAAAATCTTGGTGTGTACGGCCAGGCGGGCTATTTTCACTGAAAGGGAAGAAGGCGCCTTCCAGCCGGTTGGGCAGGGGGAATAAATATGGATGAACCTGGTTCCGCGGATGGCTTTGGCCTTGCTGACTTTACGCATCAGGTCTTCGGGAAAGGCCACGGAACAGGTGGCCGCGTAAGGGATGCGGTGGGCAGCCATAATTTCCATAATGTTCTTTTTGGGTTGTCCTTTGGGATGGTTGGCCGGGGTAGTGGTCGTCCAGGTTCCGAAGGGTGTGGCTGAACTCCTCTGGATGCCTGTGTTCATGTAGGCTTCATTGTCGTAGCAAAAGTAGATGAAGTCATCGTTCCTCTCGGCTGCGCCCGAAAGGGCCTGGATGCCGATGTCAAAGGTTCCGCCGTCCCCCACCCAGGCCGCTACAGTGGTCTCTGTATCCCCGCGCATTTCCAGACCGGCCTTGATACCTGAGGCGGTGGAGGCTCCTGTTTCAAAGGCCGTATGAATCACGGGCACTTGCAAAGCACTGTAAGGAAAAGGTCCGGCGAGGACCGACCAGCAGCAAGCCGGTATGACCAGGATTGTTTTTTCTCCCAGGGCTTTTAAGGCATAGCGCATGGACATCGTCGCCCCGCACCCCGCGCAGGCCTGGTGGCCCGCATACATCAATTCGCTTTGTTCGTACATAGCAAACTCCCTTGCATTGACCAATGCCCGTAAGTCGTAAGGCGCGAGGCGTTAGGCGATATTACCCAACACGCAACGCGAAATTTGGAACTCCCAACTGAAAAAATGGTATCAACTTAGCGGTTTGAAAAAGTGGTTTTACCACCTTTGTTGAGGTCCGGGGGTCTGGGTGGAACGCGCCGGAAGCATCGGCCGGGTTTCCGCTTGGCCTCGAAGAACCCCGCTCGTTTCCGCCGGAGGAGGCGGGGGGCGTTTTCCCCGCCCCACCCGCGAAGAAATCAGCGCCTTATGATTCCAAGCGGGCCGCCCAGGCCCCCGGACCATGGATTCCCTCTGACCTTACGCCCCACCTCTTTTCAAAGGGCTAAAGTGTTACAAAAATTGAATCATTTAACAATTCTCACCCGGAGACCCAACTTTTTCCCCCCTTGACTTTAATCCCCCTCACCCCGCCCCTCTCCCGCAAGGGGAGAGGGAAGTTTTGGCATTTTACATTTTTAACTTCTCATCCCTACCCAGACGCTCTGCGCCTCCGGTTCTTGCCGTTTATAGGTCTGATAAATCACATCATTCAACACCTGCGGAGTCACATCCCTCCCGCCCAAACCGGCGATGTAGCTAAAAATCGCCGGCCGGACTTTTTCGTTGCACAGGGCCGCGCGCATCTCATGGGCAAAAATTCCCCCCACTCCGAAGGAAACGTTCCGGTCCACAACCGCCACCTTCTCCACCCGGCAGAGAATTTCCAACAGCTCTTCTTTAGGAAAAGGACGGAAGAGGCGTATTTTCACCATGCCCACTTTGCGCCCTTTCTCCCGCAGATTATCCACAACTACGCGGGCCGTGCTGGCAATGGCCCCGGAGGTTATTAGAATCAAATCCGCTCCCTCACAGCGGTAGGGTTCAATCAGCCCGTACTTCCTGCCGAAAACCCGGCCAAAGGCGTCATCCGCCTGTTGCGCGACCACTTTGCCTTGCAGCATGGATTGCTGAATTTTGTACCGGAACTCCATATAATATTCGGGTGGGGTCATGCAGCCGAAGGAATGTGGGTTTTTAGGGTCCAGGCGAAACTCGGGTTGATAAGGGGGCAGGAAACCGTCCACCAGGCTCTGCTCGGGGATCTCCACCGGCTCTGCGGTATGCGATAGGAAGAAGGCATCCAGGTTGAGCATGACCGGCAAGCTGATCTCTTCGGCGATTTTGAAGGCCTGGATCACCGTATCCAGAACCTCCTGGTTGCTTTCGCAGTAAAGTTGCAGCCAGCCGGTATCCCGCTGGGAAAGGCTGTCAGTCTGCTCGCCCCATATATTCCAGGGAGATCCCAGGGCTCGATTCACCGTGGCCATCACAATGGGCAGGCGGGCTCCGCTGGCCCAGTGGAGCATCTCGTGCATCAAAGCCAATCCTTGCCCGGAAGTGGCCGTGAAAGTGCGCACCCCGGCCGCCGCAGCCCCGACGCAACAAGCCATGGCCGAGTGCTCCGATTCCACCGGGATAAATTTTGCCTTCAGCCTTCCATCCGCGCAGAGCACCGAAAGCTCTTCGACAATGGTCGTCTGGGGGGTGATGGGATAAGCCGAGATCACCTCGGCCCGGGCCAGCATCACTCCCCAGGAAACAGCATGGTTGCCCACCATAATCTTTTTCATCTTCTTTCCTCCTCCATGACCATGGCATCCCGCGGGCACTCCTCCACACAGACCCCGCATCCCTTGCAATGGTCATAGTCGATCACGTTGGGCTCATCCTCCCCCTGTTTTACGATAGCCACGTCCGGGCAATAGATGTAGCAGTTATCACAGAGGTTGCAGACCCCGCAGTTGAAACAACGTTTCGCTTCGGCCACGGCCGTCTCCTCGGCATAGCCTTGATTGACTTCTTCGAAAGACCCGACCCGTTTGGCAACCTGGGCTTTGGGCATTTTTTTGCGTTTCTTATAATCGAAATAATCCAGGTTCAGGTCTTTCAGGCGCACTGTCTTGGAAGTTAAGGAGATGCGTTCGTCTTCCGCCTGCAGATACCGTTTCGCCGATAAGCTCCCCTGTTCCCCGATGCGGATGGCCTCGAAGAGGCCCTCCCATTTTTTCTTTTTCAAAAAGCAATCGATAAAGATGGCCGCCCGTTTCCCGGAACCGATGGCATGCACGACAGTGCGTGGCTGCTGGATGATGTCGCCCCCGGCAAAAACCCCTTTCTGCTTGGTTGCCCCCCGTTCGTCGGTCAGGACGGCGCTTTCCTTCAAGCCCAATTTTTTAGGCAAGGGAGAGAGGTCCGCCTCCTCGCCGATGGCCGCGATGACCTGGTCCACTTCCACAACAAAATTCGACCCCTTGATCTCCACCGGCCTCCGCCGCCCATCCTCATCCGCTGGCCCCAATCGGTTCTTCAGGCATTCCAGCCGGCTCACCTTGCCGTTCTCGGAAATCACGCGCACCGGCGAAACCAGATAAGAGATCTCGATGCCTTCTTCTTCGGCCTCCAAAATTTCTCCTAAGAAGGCGGGCATTTCTTCCCGCGTCCTTCGGTAAAGGATGAATGGTTTGCTCCCTAAGCGCAATACAGAACGGGCGGCATCGATGGCCGTGTTCCCGCCCCCGATCACAGCTACCTTCTTTCCTAAGGGAACTGCTTTGCCCAGATTAACGTTTTTTAAAAATTCTAATCCGCTCATTATGCCCTGGGTATCTTCGCCGGGGATGCCCAGACTTTTACTCTGGTGGTTTCCCATGGCCAGGAATATGGCCTGGTATTCTTTCAGGTCGTTCATCACAAAATCTTTTCCCAGGCGGAATTTAACCTCCGCCTTCACTCCCAATTCCAGGATCTGATCGATCTCTTCTTCCAGGACTTTCTTGGGCAGCCGATACTCGGGAATTCCCACCCGGAGCATTCCTCCCAGAACCGGCAGCGCCTCGAAGACCGTTACCCCATAACCCAGGCGGGCAAGATGATAGGCGCAGGTCAGACCCGCTGGCCCGGACCCGACAATGGCCGCCTTCTCCTTCCGCTTTTCCCGTTTCACTAATGGTTTTCTTCCCTGCCGGGAAGCCATATCGGCCATGAAGCGCTCTAAGGCATTGATGGAAACAGCTTCATCAAATTCCCCCCGGTTGCAGGAGGATTCACAGGGATGGAAGCAGACTCTCCCGCAGACCGCAGGGAAGGGATTTTCTTCCTTAAACAGATCCCAGGCCTGCAGTATCTTGCCTTTGCCGATGAGGACCATCGCCCCTTCAATGTCCTGGCCTGCTGGACACCCTTCATTGCAAGGAGATATTTTATTTTCAAATTTTGGGCGCAGGTATCGCCAGGTTCCGGTCTTGTTCCCGGCCATCGAACCGAAGGTAATGGGCAGATAAGGCATATCTTCTTCGCGTTTAAATATAATCTGTTCGGGCATAATCGCTCCTTAAAGGCAGTAACGAGTTCGGGGTTCGGAGTTTCCCATTCTTTGTTTTTTCTTTTTTTAGGTAACACTTTAGTTCTTTGAAGAAAGGTGTGTCACCAGGGCCAAGGGATTCCAGGGACCGTGGGCCAGACCGGCCCGCTTGGAATCATAAGGCGCTGATTTCTCGGTGGATGGGGCGGGGAAAATACCCCCCGCCCCCTCCGGAGGAAACGGACTTTTATCCTCGAGGAGAAGGGGAAACCCAACCGATGCTTCCGGCGCGTTCCGGCCTGGCTCACAGGCCCAAATAGAGGCGTTGCCGCCATTTTTTCAAAACTCTTAACTGATACTCTTTTACTGCGAACTCCGAACCATTTTCAGGCTTTCGCCCTTTCATAGGCCTCTTTTATGGCGGCGGCATTGCCGGCCTTGTTCGAGGGTACAAACTCTTTCATGGCTTCAATGACCGAATCCATCGAGACCATGCCGGTGATCCTGGAGAAAGCTCCCAGAATTGCCGTGTTCACGATGGGCGCCGTGGGCGAGCCTAACTTGTATTCGACGGCGATGCGGTTGGCATCCACGGTAGCCACCCGGAACCTGGAAAAATGTGGGAAATTTTTAGGTGGTCGGTCGATGTTGATGATGATCCAGCCGTTTTCCTTCAGGCCTGAATCCACCTGGGTGCTCTCGATCAGAGTGGGGTCGAGGACAATGATGTGGTCCGGTTCATAAATGAAGTTGCGGATGCGGATGGGCTGGTCATCTACCCGGGTGAAAGCGGTCACGGGTGCGCCCCGGCGTTCCACCCCAAAGGCCGGGAACGCCTGAACAAACTTCCCCTCCCTGAAAAAGGCCGATGCCAAAACCTCTGAAGCAATAACCGCCCCCTGTCCACCCCTCCCATGAATCCGAATTTCTATCATGGTTCCCTCTTTTAGATTTTAATAGGACGCAGATTTAGGCAGAAAAAACAGATCAAGAAATTTCAATTTATAATATACATGACGACAAAAGTCTTATGCAGCTTGTCATTCCGGGCTTGACCCGGAATCCAGCGCTTTTCTGGATTCCCGCTTTCGCGGGAATGACGCGTGTTGTTCTGATCAATGACGGTGTGTATAAAAACTTTTTACTCATGCTTTTGACTTTTTTCTTTTAACTTTTAATTTTTTTAAAATCCTGCCGATCCGCGTTTATCTGCGTCCAAAATATTTTTGCTTATTGCCTTTTTCATTCTTCCGTATATACCATCACGATCGCCTGGGCCTTCTTGCCCTTAAGGGCCCGAAAGGCGTGAGGAACTCCCGAATCAAAATACAGACTGTCTCCTGAATCCAGGACGATCTCATCCTGATTATAGTGAAAGGCTAACCGGCCCCTGAAGAGGAACAGGAATTCCTCGCCCCGGTGATTCAGGAAGGTAAGTTCTTCTTTCTTCTTCGCCTCAAACTCCACCAGGAACGGCTCCATATGTTTGGCATTTTTGGTGTAAGCCAGAGCTTCGTAGGTATATCCGCCCTCTCCATGCTGGGCATGCATGCGCCGAAAGGTCTTTTTTCTTTCATTTTTGCGCACCACCACCGCTTTTTCCCTCGATTCCTCTTCGCGGAAAAAATAGCCGATGTTTACATCCAGAGCCCTGGCAATGCGCAGCATTGTGGCCACAGGGGGGGAAACGGCATTGTTTTCGATTTGAGACAGGAGGGCGATGGAAAGGCCGGTCTTCCCGGCAACCTGACGCAGGGGATAACGTTTCTGCAGCCGCAGGTCCTTAATCTTCTCCCCGAGCTTTAACCTTCTGACTTCCAAATCCACGTTCATTAAAACTCTCCCTTTCCTGTAAAAGATATGCCTTCGTCTAAGAAATGCAGGGAGCTTGCCGGGGAAAAATTTTCTTCTAGGCTTTTCTCCAAATAAAATATTATAGGCTCATTCCGCTGTCAATAGAAATTTTGATTAAATTAAAATATTTTTAATTTTACCAAATGGGGTTTTGGGAGGATATCAAGGGATGAAAGGCGCTTGCCCACCTTCACTTTTGAATAAATTCAACAATCCATGGCGATAGGCGAAACCCGGACGGCAATACTGCCTTGTGCTCCCGAGAGATTCTC